>ERZ779725.81-NODE-81-length-65856-cov-5.265452_pt1 | contig 65856 bp, 68 predicted proteins | sample MGYA00511890_ERZ779725 | MGnify/ENA primary metagenome ERZ779725 (study PRJEB29588, sample SAMEA2148549) | human gut metagenome | biome: human gut; feature: human-associated habitat; material: faeces | place: Denmark | collected 2008/2010 ...
TTGATTCTCAAAATATGAATAATCATTGGTCGAGAATAAAGTATACAGACGTCTTGCTTGCTTCATGTACCGTGCGGTCTTAGATTTTAGTCTCAAAAATAGTTTTGCCATTCATCTTGCTGAATTTCTTATTAGAAGTCATATTTCACGCGAACGATTTCTTTTAAAATAATATTTCCATCGATTATCTCAATGCAATCCAAATGAAGCAACTTTGAAACAGCCTTGCTGAATTCTTCATCGCAGGTATTCGGGTAATCGTCTACGGTTTGTTGTTTCAGCATTTCTTCTTTTATGGGCAATTTAGTTTTTTCGGTTATTTTCTTTAAGGACAAAAGAACTTTACATTCGCTTTCAGACAGATATCTTTTTGCTTTTCCATAGATCGTGGAAATAAAGTCTATGGCAATTAATAATAAAGATAGTGCCTTTTCTTCGACTTGAAAATGTATTGCTAAAACAAGAGCTTCTTTCAACAGTTCTGGCAAACTAAATTTAATATTGGATACCTTTATGGTCGTTCCTGAAAGAGAGTCTGAGGGCTTGACGACTATTCCTGTAATACTTTGTGAAATGGGTGCACATTCAACAGTAAGTATATCTGACAATTTATCGATAAATAGCTGTTCTTCTTTTTTGGGGTATTTTCTCTTTAATCTTTTTTGGGAAATTGCCACTTCCCAGCCGCCGTTTTTATATTTGTCAAGCAGTTGTGATTTTTCCGTTGCTACAAGCGCTCTTGCAAAGGAATCCAAGGATTCTTCATATCCTCCATATAATTGATTACCGATTTCGGTATCAATATCAACATCACAATCTTCGATATGATCAATAATAGCTTCTTTGCGCTGGATAAAGTTTTCAAAATCAGAACTCTCAATTTCCCAATTATATAGGATTTTATCCACCAATCTGACTATATGTAAAAAGCCAATAAACATCGCTGGCGCAAGATACGCGTATTCTTGAAATGATTGAGTAAAATCACCGCCATCAAACTGACCTTTTCTTTGCTTCTCAATAATTGAAAGAAAAATATTGTAAGCCAACTTGTCTGCATCCAATTCCATCTGTAAAGACTTCGATTCATTTGGGGCTGTTATCTCGTGTTTTAAGTAATAGTGTGACATTTCGTGAAGCAATGCAAAACAAATTGATGTATTAACTAATACACAAGCTGTTGACAAATATGTTCCCTTGGTTCCAATCATGTTTAGTACTATATCAAATACATCAAGTGCAACCGGCTCACAATTCCATAGACAGCTATCTTTAATAACGCCCAATATATTTTGAAAACACATTCTTTTGATTTTCTCATCATTTAAATGATCAGATTGGTACAATATAAATGCGTAGTAGCAAAGCATGGAAATATATGACGATGAACTCATGAAAATCTGATTTTCATGTTGTCTAAACTCAAGATGATTTTTATTATACCATGTGGAAAAAACAAACTTTAAATCGCAGTTTAAGAACTGATTAAATTCTTTTTCTACTATTCCAAAGAAAACATATAAGTTGTCATTTTCTATCACATGAGATAAATGCTCTTTTAACTGCTCGTCATTGTCGAATCCTTGAATAGACATTATCACATTTTTACAATATGGGGTAAGGCAATCTGACATTTTATAGCCTTCTTGTTTGTCAATATTATCTTTAAAGTAGTCATTGTTATTTTCGTATTCTCCAGAATTATTCATACCGTACCTCCTCATGGAATATTTCTACATACTGCTAATTCATCACAGATAATTCCGAGTATACAGGGCACACTTCCCCCTTGGTGAAACAGGTCTTACAAGTGACCGCGCGCTTTCCAGATCGCAGAATTATGTTTTATGTATCTTGACTTACCAAGAATAATACGAAAGCCTAAGGGCATAACAACAAACATCTCTTTTTTGAAAGTGTTTTTAAAGTCGTCATCCCACCTACATTTACTGTTTGATAATATCTTCCAACATGGGTTCTATTTCACTGTGGATCAGTCCTTTAACCATATCTTGCGCCGAAAATCTGTTAACATCCCACGCTACATATCTCAAAATCCTTGCGGCTATTTCCTTAATCACAAATGTGAAATCACCATATAAAACTCTCGTTGCAAAAGATGAAAATTTATCAAATGCAGCAAAGCTTCCCCTGCAAACTTCTCTGAATGAGTTATCAATGCTTTGAATTATATATTGCGCATGTTCTTCGTTTTCACTCATGAATCTGAATAGCGAATCGGCAACGCCTTGTTTATCTGCCAAAATCTCTTCTGCAATTTTTTCAGAATCCAAATCATAAATATAGTTTTCAACCTCTGTGTCGTATTCACCATTAGTTATTTTTTGTTCAACTCGCTCCTTATTTTCAGCATTTGCATGATAGGAGACGGCTTTTTCAAAAAAAGCGGATAGTTGACTTGCGTCACCATATCTATAAGCTGCATCAGAATACGAGGCTTTTTCCGCTACATTACGATAAATATGGTGGGAATTACTTGCATCGCCGGTCATAATAAAGTTGATTAAGCGTCCCAGTGAATACACATCACTTCTTTTATCAGCGTCTTTTAGCATCATAAATTGTTCTGGCGCGCAATAAATGTACTGCCCAACAGAATTAGTATGAAGTGTTTGGTGCGAAGTAAAGACATTCAAGTCCTTTCCAAGCCCAAAATCCGCAATTTTCAACTGCCCGGAGATAATAAAAATATTATTTGCACTTATATCTCTATGGATGATGTCCTTTTTGTGTACAGCAGACATAATATATAGTATCTGACGAATACATTTGAGTTTCTTCGACTCATCCAAGTCGTTATTTATGATATACTTTTCAAGTGTAATTTCTGCTGGTTCCATAGTATAAGAACAGTTTTCTTCATCAAATGTATACACCTGAATGATACCATATTCGCCTTGTAATGATTTTGTTATACTGTACTCTCTCTTAAATCTACTTCGTATGCCAGGATCCGTTAAAAAATCGTCTTTTAATTTTTTTACAACTAACCCTGTCGATTTTTGCTTATACACATTTGCAAATCCACCACTTCCAATCAATATTAGGTCATCGTCATCATTAACCAAATGGTATTTGCCATTCTTATGCGTTATTCTGCACATATCGGAACGGAGTAACTCATTTATTTTTCTTACTATATTCTCTGAAAGCTCAGCCGCAGCTACTTCGCCTATGGATTTTTCTTTCATTAAATATTCCTTACTGAATATTATACTGAAAAATGAGTCTATTCGCCCCGAATTTAACAACCCAACAATCTTATCATGTACATACGCCCATCGGGACGGAAACCCCGATTGATAGACATCTCCAGCGTGAAAATGTTGATTAAAAAATCGGACAAGTTCAGACCCGCTTTTATATGAATAATAATCTTCAGCATCTCCGCAAAAGATATGCGCTATTTGCGTTATTGAATTATTACCTATCATCCTTTCGCCCTCGATTCTACGATGCTTACCCTTATATTATACCATGTCTTGTAATTTTTTCAAGGCGTGTACAGCATTTCGATATGTAATTTCAAGCGTATACCTGTAAATAAGTTTATGTACCTGCGGTTCTGCATTTCACACCGCAGGAGAAAGGAAAATTCTACATAGCGAAAAACAAAAACACTATGTACCCCGTGGCTCTGAGTTTCAAGCCACAAGGCGAAGGAGATGAAAGTATAGCACATAGCGCGGAGGTTCGCTAGGTCTTCGTATTTATCTATCGTCCTGAGCTTACAGAACTTGCACGGGATTATCTTCTGCTCCATTGCCGAAACTTTATCTACAAGCGAAGCGTTGTCTTTTTTGACACGGGCAATGTATTCCTGATCAAGAATGATTTTTTTCGGCACGTATCTCACCTCCATGTAAAGCATGATGCTGTCAGCAGATCATATTCTTCAAATGGTTTGTGATCAACCATGCCCAGCCTTTCAAGGCGATATAAAAGACAGGTTTGGGAAACACCGAGATACTGCGCCATCATTCGTAATCGGTAGCGTTCTTCAGTGCAGATATAATGCTCGTCAAACACCGTCAATTTGTCTTTATTCATAAAGGTGAACATCGACCAGCCGACAAGGTTCGGACGGAGCAGAAGACAGGAGGCTACCACATTTGCTTGCCATTCCTTGAAATCATCTTCCGTCACAAGGCTTTTGCGTGAACTTTTAATGCGGTAGTTCACAACCGTTTGCGGAGAATAGGACGGATCCTGCCAGTTGATCAGATCGTGACCGCACTCGTGAGCAATCGTAAAGTTGCGCTCGCCGGCTTTCTTGTCATCGAGCAGCCTGTCATCAAGAATGATCTGATTGCCTGTCCGCATTCCTTCGATCCTTGTGTCGGGATCAAAGGCAAAATAAGAGATATCGAGCTTTAAGTAGTCTTTGGCGAAGGCTTGAATGTCAAGCGGATCGTAGCCGTCGTAAGCGTTTCCGAGATAATCCCGGAGAATGAAGTCGGCGAGCCGTTCGAACTCGGCTTTCGTACTATAGCTTCCCGCCCTCAGTTCGTAGTTGTATATAAGGATATGAAGGGTATTGAAGAATATTGGTCTTATTCCAGTCAGAATATAGGCCTTGCAGGAACGAGTCATGTTAATAATGCTACTGGAGCACTGACTCTTTCCAAGCCGCTTCTTTCGACGACCGACAGTTTAATGCCTTATATTCCTACAATTGTATATAATTCGTCTCTTGCTAATAGATATAATGTTTATCCTAATGCGCAAAGTAGCTATAGTTCTGCATTTATGCCATATGGATTTAAGCTGAATATTAGTGAAACTATAATCAAAAAGGCATATACGAATGCATCAGGGACATCAGTTGACTACTACATATGGTCTGATTCTGACGGAACAGAGCATTCTTTCTTGCCGGTAGAAGGGACATCCAATGTTTACGAAGACGAGGACGGCTTACAGCTAAAATTAACGGTTTCATCAACAACATGCACGATAAAGGATGACAGTAAAACCGTTAAAACCTTTGCTAAAATGTCATCTGTGCCAGGCACAGATGTTTACGGTGCATGGTATCTTTCGAGCATTGCCGATAAAAATGGGAACAAGATATCTTTCACCTTTGATAACTCTTATAAACCTATAGGTGTTAGTTTGGTTCCAAATGGCAGTTCAGCAATCAGTTATCTGACAATCTCATATAATTCGGATAATATGCCGTATCTCATTTGGAATTCTACATCTAAAGATGCTATTGTTTTTAGATATTCGAGCACGGCAACAGGAAGCATTTCCACAACAAGTACAAAATATTTGAGAGAAGTTGTATACGCACACGGAAATTCAAGCGTAACAGCGACAAACTGGCTGAACTTCTATAACAATTCAAGCAATACTACCAATATAACTGTTGACGGAAAAGCATCCTACACTTATGATATACTACTATCAGGGTGAAGGAAAGGCGGATATTGTTGAGAAAAAGTATTATCCGTTCCAAACCGATTGCTACAATTGGCAGTTTGTGTCGGGCGAAGTTGAGGCGGATGCGAGCAAATGCATTCATTATATAGACATTGTGTGCGAATATTCTTTCCAGCCAAGCGGATATGCTTTATTTGACGAAATTGCTCTTGTTGAAAGTGTTGATGACAGCGTTGTGAAATACAAGTATTACACAGCGGAACATGGCAACTTGGATGGATTACTATGGGTAAAAGATAGTGGATACTATACCGAGGTGTATGAATATACCAATAACCGTCAGATTAAAAGAATTGCCAACAGTCATGGTGAACTTTGCGATTATGTGTACGCTTCCAATGGGGTTGACATATCCTCTGAAACATATTATACTATTAGTCCAAGCTATTATCCGTACCTTGCAGATGATCCTGATTCAATCATTACTAAAACGCCCAAAACCAAGGCTGAATACTTGTACAACTCATACGGTCAGTTAATAAGTACTGATACTTACGAGATAACATTCAGCGGATCTGTTGTTGTAGCAAAAACCGGAACGAAACACATTGTTTCCACAAATCAGTATGAGACAACAGCTGGATCAAAGATATTTGGTGCGATACTACAGGAAACAGATAGTCTTAGCCGCAGAACAAGGCATTATTATGACACAACCAATGGTCGGCTTCTTGCAACTATTAATATTAATGATGCTGGAACAAGCACGGGTACATGCTTCACATATGATGCAATAGGCAATATAACAAATGTTAAGCCGTGCAATTATATATCGTCAACTTCGTATAGTGCGATTACTGGAAGCGAGAATGTGACATATCAGTATAATGCTCATAATTTGCTTTCAAGTATAACGACTGCTTCCACAACATATACCTTTACATATGACGAGTACGGAAACACTGATACAATTTCGGTCGGAACATATTATCTTGCCGATTATAGCTACAATTCGTACAATGGCAAGCTGAATAAAATAACCTACGGTAATGGTCTGGTAGTCAGGTATGTATACGATGAACTTGACAACGTAAAAGAAATATGGCATAAAAACGGTTCTTCAGCTGAAGTCAAGGCGTATGCTTACTCATATACTGCGTTTGGTCAGCTTGCGCGATTTGACAATTTGCTATTAGGCAAGAGTACATTGTATAAATATGATACGTCAGGACGCCTGGTAGGTCAAATAGAATTTGATACCAGCTCGGAAGTGATAGAGCTTGGTCAACTGTTCTTTTATAGAGATAACGGAAGATTGCAAAATGCGTTTTACAGCGCCGACTATGCGAGCAGTGAAGGAACGGTTCAAGATTGGTCACACAACTACAGTTATACGTACTATGACGACGGTAGAATTCGGTATAATAATATTACCACCGATATTACCAGTGGTAAGATTGATTATACATATGATACATATAATCGTATTACAACGAAGGTATATAATTTCTATCTGTCAAAAAACACTAGTAGCAAGTATACCAATACCGTAAGCTATACCTTGGTCAATAATGCAAACAATACCTCTGCACTGGTGGAATCCTTTACAAGCAAAGTCAATAGCAATACCGCAACTACCGATACATTTACATACGATAGAAACGGAAATATTACTAAAATCGTATCCAGTAGCGGTACCGAAACCCGATATGTGTATGACAAACTTGGGCAACTGCTGCGAGAAGACAATTCCGCTATGAACAGGACATATGTTTACTCGTATGACAACGCAGGAAACATAACCTCCAAGAAAACATATGCACTTACAGCTGAAGGAATAACACCGACGACATTGTATAGCAATATTGCATATGGTTACAATGATGCATCTTGGGGAGATCTGCTTACTTCCTACAGTGGTAACACTATAGAATATGACAATATAGGAAATCCGCTTACATGGGGTGATTACGGAGAACTTACCTGGCGCGGAAGACAGCTGATAAGCTATACGAATACCGACACCGAGGACGAGATCACTTTTACTTACAATGATGATGGTATTCGAACAAGCAAGACGGTAAATGGTGTAAAACACACATACATTCTTTCGGGTTCTAAGATAATATCGGAAAGTTGGGGCATACATTTTTGTATTTATCTTTACGATGAGAGCGGTAGTCCAATAGGAATGCAGTATCGAACATCTTCCATGGCAAAAGATGTATTCTATACTTTTTGGTTTGAAAAGAACCTTCAGGGAGACATTGTAGCTGTTTATAACGACAGTGGTGTCAAGCTGATAACATACAAGTACGATGCTTGGGGGAACTTCACCAGAACAATAAACAACATTTCCGGTACAAACCGCAGTGCGCTGTATAATCCGTTTGCTTACAGAGGGTATTACTACGATTCAGAGACGAGTCTCTATTATCTCAATAGCCGTTATTATGATTCTAATGTGGGCAGATTTATTAATGCAGACGGTTATGTCAATGCGAACGGTGATATCATTGGTTTTAACATGTTTGCCTATTGCGGAAATAACCCTGTGAATAGAATGGATCACTCAGGACGGTTTTGGATTTCAGCACTAATAGTTACTGCAATTGTTGTTTGTACTGTTGCGCTATCAGGGTGTTCGTCAAAGCCGGCACCAACCTCAAATTATGGCGCGGCTCAGCCATTTGTTAACATGCCCGGAAGTTCGGATCGGAACTCTCCGAATTGCTATGCATATGCAATTGGATCATCTGTTAATGAACAGCCCGGAGGAAAAAGCGGAAGAACGCCAAAAAGATGGAATGATGTGAATGATGTCGGGAAATCCGTTGAAGCGGATTTGAAGGCGATGGGAAAAACCGTTAGAAAAATTGATGGTCCAGACGCAAAGGTCTATGACAATGAATTTAAGATTGCATTAAGAGTGGGGACGCAACCATATTATTATAATTTGTATACACGTGAAGTTTTATACGACTATCATTTTATGCGACAGACAAGCACAGGCCAATGGGCCGAGAAGCATGGCATCGGCGGATCAGCGATTTTGTGGGATCCTGGAATGACACCAGACACAATTCCATGGACATTAAACGGTGTTCCATATTATGATAGTAAAATTATTTACTACGCGGTTGGAAATTGAGGTGTGATATGAGGCATATTAACAAATATTTATTCATCGTGGCAATGTTATTATTGTGTGTGTTGTCTTCATGTAGCAGAGGAGGTAGCGAATTGAAAACAATAATTAGTTCGCCAGATAAAAACATAACTGAGCTTGTGTCAAAAAAATATACAGACTCACAATTGTTAGACATAATTCAATTGAAGTTGACCATGAACGAACTTAATAAGCAGTATCCGATTGAATGTCTAAGGAAAGTTGGGGTTTCATACCGAGCATCATATTTAGGGAAAGATAGTGTTGCAATCATTTATTTTAATGATAACGGCAAACAGATGTTTGGAAAACTTTATTACCTATATCTGACAAGAGCTGATTATAATAAGTTGGCAATAGGTCAGTCTATAGAGGAAGTGCAAGCTATTGATCCGCATGGAGATTACCTATTCTTATACACTGGTAGCAATAATGCTTCAAGAGCTTCTAATCATTATACAAAAGACGGATACCTAATCACTATTGAGTATGATGAAAGTGGGACTATTGTGAGCATAACAACAAGCTTAATCTAGACACTACCAATGGCATTCTCATGTGTATAATTGTAAAAATGCTGAATAGATCAGTGAGAGACGTGAGCGGAACCATGTTCATGTTTTACTCTACAGTTGCGCCAAACAATGCTTGAATCATTGTACAGTAGATTACATAATTCAAATGCTTGGAGCGCAAACGGATGTTTACAAACTAAAATTTGTGAATAAAAAGGCAATGCCGCTGTGTAATAGCAGCGGCATTGCTGATTGTATTTTATAATTCATCTGTTTATTTTCTGATAACATTACTTTCTGCTTTTGTGAGTTCGCATCCAAACAATTTGATGAGTGATCAAATGTGTGCATCAAGAAAAGGCAAAATGAATCTATGAAACTTCGAAAAAATCCAGGATCGAAAAAAAGGGAGAAATCTCTCAGAATCTCTCTTTTTTTCACGCTCGAGCCTAAATTGACTTGTCATCATGGCTTGGCAGTTCAATTTATATGATTAATCTGTGTTAGCCAATTCAGATGCATAGTGAGAGCGCACTTCCCCCTTGGCGAAGCAGGAGCTGGCAAACAACCGCAATCTTTCAGGCTTACAGAGCTATGCTTGTAAACGAGCTTATGTATCGTAAAACAAAGTCAGCACTTGGCTGAGTAGCGTTTGGCTATGTATTTTGCACGAAAAAACTGCACTCAATTTGAGTACGGTTTGATTTTTTGCAGTTTATTCTTTGAAATATCCATGCTTTTGACACATTTCAGTTATCGCTTCGGCATATATCGACCGAGAGTGCTTTTGCGGGTTGCTATTTCCATTTTTCTTTTCTATGTAATAGTCCCGTAGATCTCCCCAGTACCCGTTTTTGTTCAACCAATTAATCTTGTCTGGCAAAGTTTCAAAACTACTACCTTGGTATTCCCAAGTATATGTTTGATGATCCTTATTGTATCGGATATACTGCTGTCTTCCACCATCGCAATTATTGATGATTGCGAAATCGCAACTGTGAATAATCCTTGAGTTTGGTCTATCCTTCTTTTTTATTGTGAGTACACGAGTGGAGTCTTCGCAATAATCATAGCCATGCTGCCTTGCAACCCTATTCAATGCCTTTCGGATAATTGTTCGGATTTCCTTTGGCTTGTTGTTTTCAGCAGCATTATTAACTTCAATGTTGACATCGAAATCAAAACCGATGTTTGATTTCCTATCATATGTAATCATATTCCTACTTGAACTACCTATAAAGGTGAATTGAAAAGTGAATTTGTCTCTAACAATATTCTGTACTTCGTGGATAATGTCTAACAACTCCGCTTTTACTTTGGCAGCATCTTTTTTTGATATATAACAAAAATCATGCATACTATCTACCTCCAAATTAATTATCCCAATCCGCCCATTTGGTACCTATTCACCAAATCGCATTATTATATCCTATCATGCCTTGGTTGTCAAGGTGTTTTGTCACTACTTATAGACAAAACTTGTTAATTCTAAAGCGACTCGCCTTCAATCGCTATGAAATTGACTTTTTATAAAAATATCGTGCAAACGTTTGCGGCAACGATTTTGGCGGTCGTTCTTCACTCGTTCTCTGGTTCATAGAATGCCTCTTCCGCCAATCGCATGGCGATCTTGAATCCGGCAGTAAAGGCTTCGCGTTCGGAGATGCCGTTCAGCTCGATTTCTGTTGCACAAAACTTTTCAAGCAGTTCCTTCTGCTCATCCGAAAGGATTTCGAGCAATTCGGCTTTGTTTTGGGATTGCCTATGTTGCAGTTCACGGTATTCCTGATTATCTGAAATCAGGTTGTCTTGCGGACTGATCTCTCCGTCCCATAATTCTTCGATCATCTTTTTCATTTTCATCGCCTCCTGTAACCACACACAATACCACACCAAAAGCGGAAAGTCCAGAAAACAAACTGATAACAATCAGATTTAGCACTTTCGTGGGTTCGAATCCTACCGGAGGAGAAATGGAGTTGTTTTGTAGTTTTTGCTTTTGGGCGCATCGCGGGTTCAAATCTTCACCCAACTCCGAGGGATTTATTTTGTAGTCTACGATTTGTAAACATTCCGTGAAGACAACAAAAAATCCGAAAGGGTTGGAACCGTGTCGCGGGTTCAAGTCCTTTCGGCTGTTCAATTCGGTTTCGCTTTTTTTGAAAATCTCGTTTTCGCGGGTTCGGATCCTCGCGGTCGGAAAAAATCGCAAAATGGATCGGTATTTTTTCGAAAAAATTCAGGGTCGAAAAAACGGGAGAAATCTCTCGAAATCTCCCGTTTTCTCTTGTTTTCTCGTGCGGATCGATTTTGACCACACAACATGGCAGGGGTAGTAAGAATCGAACTCACGACACGCGGTTTTGGAGACCGCTGCTCTACCAGCTGAGCTATGCCCCTATACAAAAGCGAAGCCCTGAGGTTTCGCTTTTTCTGGTGGGCCTTTAGGGACTCGAACCCCAGACCAACCGGTTATGAGCCGGTTGCTCTAACCAACTGAGCTAAAGGCCCGTTTGTTTTAGCGCCTAACTATTTTATCATCAATATCGGCTTTTGTCAAGAAGTTTTTCAAATGTTTTCTTTCTTTTTTTACGGCACAGAGATAATCCATATAATCGATTGACTTTTTGTGAAATATGATATATAATTACGGCAGATACCTATCAAATAATATACAGAAAAGAGAATTTGCTTATGGAAATTTCAAAAATACTCGGTTATTGCGATCATACCCTTCTCGCCCAGACAGCTACCTGGGAGCAGATAAAAGCCGTTTGCGATGACGGAATGAAATATCACACGGCGTCCGTCTGTATTCCCGCAAGCTATGTAAAGCAGGCTAAAGAATACGTCGGCGACAAACTTGCCATATGCACAGTCGTCGGCTTTCCGAACGGCTATTCGACAACAGCCGCAAAATGCTTTGAAGCGGGCGAAGCCCTTGTTCACGGCGCAGATGAGATTGACACGGTTATAAACATCGGCTGGCTCAAGGACAGAAAATACGGCGAGATACTCGACGAGTTGAAAGCTCTCAAAGCCGTATGCGGCGGCAGAATTCTCAAAGTTATAATCGAAACCTGCCTTCTTACAGACGATGAAAAGATCAAAATGTGCGAGATAGTTACAGAATCGGGCGCCGACTTCATCAAGACAAGCACCGGCTTTTCGACCGGCGGCGCAACGAGAGAGGACATCGCTCTCTTTGCAAAGCACGTCGGCAAGAACGTAAAAATCAAAGCAGCCGGCGGAATTAAAACAATTGAAGACGCGGAAGCGATGATCGAACTCGGCGCAACCAGACTCGGAACGAGCAGAATAGTTAAAATTGTAAAGGAACAAAATCTTATCTGACGGAGTGATCTGCATATGAGAATGTATGATATAATCGACAAAAAACGCGAGAAAGGCGAGCTTACAAAGGAGGAGATACGTTTTTTCCTTTCAGGCTTTGCAAAGGGTGAAATACCGGATTATCAGGCATCCGCTTTGCTTATGGCAATCTGTTGCAACGGTATGACAGACCGTGAGATTCTCGATCTCACGCAGGCAATGGCAGCCTCCGGCGATACGCTTGACCTTTCGTCGCTGGAAAATACCGTTGACAAGCACAGCACCGGCGGTGTCGGCGACAAGGCAACTCTCATCGTTGCGCCGATAGCGGCGGCACTCGGCGGCACGGTTGCAAAAATGTCCGGCAGAGGGCTCGGACACACGGGAGGCACGGTCGATAAGCTCGAATCGATCCCCGGCTTCTGCACGGAGCTCGAACCGGAAGTCTTTATGGAAAACGCAAAGAAATACGGCATTTGCGTCATAGGTCAGTCCGGCGATTTCAACCCGGCAGACAAAAAGCTCTATGCCCTGCGCGACGTAACGGCGACGGTCAAATCCATTCCGCTTATAACCTCCAGCATTATGAGCAAAAAGCTCGCTGCGGGAGCGCATAATATCGTTCTCGACGTTACAGTCGGCTCTGGAGCCTTCATTTCCGACCCGGCCGAAGCGAAAATTCTTGCCGAAAAGATGGTCTCGATCGGCAAGGCGGCAGGCAGAAACATAGCCGCCGTTATGACGAATATGAACGCTCCGCTCGGAAAGAACGTCGGAAATTCCCTTGAAGTCATCGAAGCCGTTGAAATTCTCCGCGGCAAAGGTCCTGCGGACTTGCGCGAGGTCTGCGTTGCGCTTGCGGGCGAAATGGTTGCGCTGTTTTCCGGCAAAGGCGCAGACGACTGTCACGCGCTTTGCGAAAAAGCCCTTGACGACGGCTCCGCTTATGCAAAATTCCTTGATATGGTCAGGGCGCAGGGCGGCGACGTTTCCTATATCGAAAATACGGATAAATTCCCGAAAGCCGCATATTCTGCGGAGGTCAGAGCCGAAGAAGACGGCTTCATCACAAAAATGCAGACGGCGGAAATCGGCACGGCAAGCGTCATTCTCGGCGCGGGACGTGAAAAGAAGGGCGACTCAATCGACTTTGCCGCAGGTCTTGAAGTCCTGAAAAAGACAGGCGACAGCGTGAAAAAAGGCGATGTCATCGCGATTCTTCATACAAACAGAAAAGAAAAACTGCCGGAGGCGGAAAGAATGTATCTCTCCGCAATATCATACGGTGATTCGGCAAAGAAGGATCCCGAAGTCTACGGGATCGTAAGATAAAGGCAAACAAAAACTCCGCCGACCGGCGGAGTTTTATAAGGTATCAAGGAGATTTTATGCTGTATCCAAAAAACAAAGAGAATTTTTCCGAAGAGCTTTTTGAAAACCCGACAAGCGAATACAGAGGCGTTCCGTTCTGGTCGTGGAACTGCAAATTGCGAAAAGATCTGCTCGGAAAAGAGATTGATTATATGAAGGAAATGGGCTTCGGCGGCTATAATATGCACCCGCGCGTCGGGCTTGAAACGCCCTACCTTTCAGATGAATTTATGGACATCGTCCGCTTCTGCACCGAAAAAGGCAAGAAAAACGGAATGTTTTCATGGCTGTATGACGAGGACAAATGGCCGTCCGGCTATGCGGGAGGATTTGTCACGAGCGATGTTGAAATGCGTCGCAAGAAGCTGTTTGTCACACCCATTCCGTATGACGACGGTTCTCTTACGCTTGATGAGGACAAGAAAAAAGCAACGGCAGCTCTGCCGAAGGGAAAATATGTTTTCGTCGCCGCTTATGACGTTATCCTTGACGAAGAAGGCGATCTCGTTTCGCACAGTCGCATAGAAATAAGCGACAGAGCCGAAGGCAGAAAATATTTTGCTTATCTCGAATATGACCCGGATGACCCGGGGTTCAACGGGCAGGCATATGTTGATGTTCTCAAAAAAGAAGCAATAGACAAGTTCATTGAGATAACGCACGAAAAATACAAGTCTTGCGTAGGCGATGAATTCGGAAAAGCCATTCCTGCAATCTTTACGGACGAGCCGCAGTTCAGCCGTGCAACTCCCCTTGGCTTTGCAAAGCAGGAAAACGGCGGAGCGTCACTTCCCTTCACAAACGATTTTGAAGAAACCTTCAAAAAGGCTTACGGCATCAGCATAATCGATAATATTCCGGAGGTTGTCTGGAATCTTTCGGGCGGCAGACTTTCAAAAATAAGATACCTTTTCTTTGACCATGTCGCCGAACGTTTTGCCTCGGCTTATTCGGACAATATCGGCAAATGGTGCCGAGAAAACAACATTCTTATGTCCGGACACGTTATGGACGAATGGCTCCTCCGTACACAGACGGGAGCCGTCGGCGACTGTATGCGCCAGTATCGCGGGTTCGGGCTACCGGGAATTGATATGCTCTGCGACAAGCGCGAGCTGACAACGGCAAAGCAGGCGCAGAGCGTCAGCCGTCAGATGGGGGCGCCCGGCGTGCTCTCCGAGCTTTACGGCGTCACAAGATGGGATTTTGATTTCCGCGGTCACAAAATGCAGGGCGACTGGCAGGCGGCACTCGGAGTGACCGTCCGCGTCCCGCACCTCTATTGGGCTTCAATGAAAGGTCAGGCAAAGAGGGACTACCCCGCATCGATCGGTCATCAATCGCCTTGGTATAAGCAATACAAATATATAGAAAACCATTTTGCAAGAGTCAACACCGCAATGACGCGCGGCAAGGCGGACGTAAGAGTCGCCGTCATCCACCCGATTGAGAGCTTCTGGCTCTATTACGGTCCGAACGACCGCTCCGCAATGACCCTGCGCGAAAAAGATAACCTTTTCTGTGACACCGCAAGGACGCTCATCTGCGGCGGAATTGATTTTGACTTCATCTGCGAAGCGCTGCTTCCGTCGCAATACAAAAAGACTGAGAGCGGGTTTGCCATAGGCGAGATGAAATATGACGCTGTTGTCGTCCCGAGCCTTACAACAATCCGAAAAACAACGCTCGACGCGCTGAAAAACTTCAGAAAATCGGGCGGCGAGGTCATATTTATGGGCAGTATTCCAGAATACGTCGATGCGGAAAAGAGCGATGACGCAAAGGAATTTGCCGTCTCCTGCAAAAAAATAAATCCCTTCTCGGACGAGCTTTTGAAAAGCCTTGAAGATTTCAGAACAATCCGCATAACAAACCGTAACGGCGAGCCGTATTCAAACGCAGCATATCAGCTCCGCTCGGACGGAGAAAAGAAATATCTTTTCATTTCGCACGTGTTCAAGCCCCGCGACTATAACATCTCTTCTGTCGACACCGCAATCGTAACGATTGCCGGTGAGTGGGCTGTCAGAGAAATGAATACGGAAACAGGCAAAATCTCCCTCCTCCCCGCAAAATATAAAGACGGGGACACCGTAATAAAATGGATCGGGGGGGCGTGCACATCGCTTCTTCTGGAGCTTACCGCCGGCAGAGGCGAAGAGGGCGAGATAAGCGAGGAGACATATTCAAAAGAGGAATTTCTCTCCGGAGAAGCCCGTTTCTCCCTTGAAGAGCCGAACGTTCTCCTCCTCGACAAGCCGTCTTACAGTCTGAACGGCGGAGAAATCAAGCAGGAAAAAGACATTCTTTATACAGACATCGCCGTAAGAGACGAGCTCGGTATCCGCAGGCGTGGCGGCAAGATGAAGCAACCGTGGGTAGACCCTATTGATAAAAATCCAAAGGAAAAGCTCACACTTTTCTATGAATTTGAAAGCGACATTGACTATGTCGGTGCGGAGCTTGCGCTCGAATGTCTTGAATTTACGGATGACATCATCTTCAACGGAGAAAAAGTCGAAAAAATCCCCGTCGGGTATTATGTCGACGAGGACGCGCTTACAAAAATCGCCCTTCCCGCGATAAGAAAGGGCAGAAATACACTTGAAATAAATTATCGCTTCGGCGACGCAACCCAGCTTGAAAGCGTGTTTATTCTAGGCAATTTCGGAGTTGCGCTCGACGGCGCGACGGCAAAAATAACGGCTATGCCGAAATCCCTGCACTATGGGGATGTTGTCGATCAGGGTATGCCCTTCTACGGCGGGAACATAACATACAAAACCGGATTTGAAAGTGACGGCACGGAAAAAACACTTGAAATCACACGTTATTGCGGTTCTCTCATAACGGTCCGCCTTGACGGAAACGAGCTCGGCGCGATGATCTATCCGCCCGCACGCCTCTGCCTCGGAAACGTTTCCAAAGGAAAGCACATCCTTGAGCTGACTGTCTACGGCAACCGCGCAAACACCTTCGGCACTCTGCATAATGCGGATGAGGACGTTCCGTATTGCAGTGCGCCCGCGTGGCTCACCGGCGGCAGATTCTGGTGTCCCGAATACGTGACAAAGCGTTTCGGAATTATGACATCGCCCAGAATTCTGACAAAATAACATTAAAAAAAGCGCCCCTCTCCGGGTCGCTTTTTCTTTATTTTATTCTGTTTATGAGATACGGCATTGCCTCTTCGAAGTTGACCCCGTATGTTCTGCGGTTTTCGTCCTTGAGAGTAAGCGCGATACATTCGACGGTATAGTCCGCGGCGATTTTCAGCGCCTCCTCCGTGCTCTTTCCGAGGGCAACGGCGCCTGTGAAAGCGGAAGCGAATATGTCGCCGGTACCGTGATATGCAACGGGCAGATGCTCGCGGTCGTAATAGAAATAGTTGCCCGTTTCGGAATTCAGCGACATAACGCCGAGCCTTCCCTTTTCAAGCGAAACGCCGGTTATTGCGGCGGTTTTTGCGCCGAGATTGCAAAGCTTTTCCAGCATGTTTTTTATATAAGCCTCGTCATAGTCATCTCCGACATAAGGCACGCCGAGCATAAACGAAGCCTCCGTCAGGTTCGGCAGGATGACGTCCGCCTTTGCGCAGAGTGACGCCATACTGCGGGCGAATTCTTCCGTAAAGCCCTTATACAGTTTTCCGCCGTCCGCCATAACGGGGTCGACGATTATCTTGTTTTCCGAAGTTTTGAAACCGTCAAATATCCTGCCGACAATTTCAAGCTGACGGAACGAGCCGAGATAACCCGTATAAATTGCGTCAAAACCGATGTTTTCCTTTTTCCAGTGCTCCGCTATCGGGAGCATGTCGTCCGTAAGGTCTCTGAAAGTAAACCCGCTGAACTGTGTATGCGTTGACAGGACAGCCGTCGGCATGACCGCGGCTTCGACGCCCATCGCCGATATTATGGGAAGTGCAACGGTCAACGAGCATTTGCCGACGCACGATATATCCTGAATTGTAAGTATTCTTTTCATTATTCTACCTCCGTAGTAAAATGTATAGGTAAATAATATATCATCTCATCGGCTTTGTCAATATAAATGTTGACACGGCGCGGTTTTTGTGATAACATATCCGCGGTGAGTTCGTAACCATCCTCACTTAAAACAAAACTATGGAGATGAAAATTTATGAAAAACAGCAAAATCCTTTTCATGACGCAGGGCGCGCTTATCGCCGCCGTATACGTGGCGCTCAGCTTCGTCGCCTATTCCTTCGGGCTTTCGGGGAATGCCGTCGTTCAGATGAGGCTTTCCGAAGTGCTGACAGTCCTGCCTGCATTTATGCCTGCGGCAATTCCGGGGCTTACTATCGGTTGCCTTCTGACAAACATCCTGACAGGCGGTGCCGTCTGGGACATAGTCTTCGGAACGCTCGCAACCCTTCTCGGAGCACTCGGGACGTTTGCCTTCCGCAAAAACAAGTGGCTTGCGCCCATCCCGCCGATACTTGCAAACACGTTGATACTTCCGCCGGTCCTCGCAAAGGTCTATGGCGGAGCGACGGTGCCCGTATTTATCCTCACGGTCGGTCTCGGAGAGATAATCTGCTGCGGTGTGCTCGGAGAAATCCTGGTATTCTTCATGAAAAAGTATCAAAGCAAGCTGAAATTTTATTGAATCGTATCTGAAAACAAAAATCCGTCCATCCGGACGGATTTTTTGTTTTCAGATATTCTTTTTCGACGATCTGCCGTATGCCTTTTCAGCCTTGCGCTTTGCCTTTTCAGCGGCTTTTTCGGCTTTTCTCTTTGCCTTCTCGGCTTTTTTTGCCTCTTTCTGCTTTGTTTTTTCTGTTTTGAAACGCTCGGAAAGTCCCTCAAATTCATAGTCGACATTCACCTTTTCCGGCGGAGTTTCGAGCAAAACGGGGTTTTTCATGTATTTTTCCATCTCGGCAAACGCCTGCGCAAAATAGCACCCGGTTGCAATTCGCTCGTCCATGACGATTCCCAGCGGCATCATCTTCTTCAGCTTAATCTCACCCTTCTCCATGACGGGAACGTTTATATTGTTGCCTATGGAAATTATCATGCTCGTCGTGCCGAAGCCGTAAACATGGTGATAAATATGGTTTGTTCTTATGCTTGCGAGGTTGGTTATTACAATGGAATTATGGAAGGGGCTTGCGTCCGTAATCGCCTTCGGAAGCCAACCGAGGTTGTCAAGTCCGCGGAGAATCGCCATGCCTATTCTGACGAGGAACGGCATCTTCAGGAGCACCTTGAAGAGCTTATCGGACGAGTTTGAGCTGTCCTCCTTGTTGTTTGCCTCAACATATTCGTTTATCGTATCATTTACATCAAATATCGTATCATAAATATCGAACTTCATCTTGCTCATTGAAGGATCTCCTTCGCCCGGACGAAGAACAACCATTCCCGCCGTCAGCTCGTTATGAGCGTATATTTTACTGTTGACAACAAATCTGTTGAGCTGCGGAAACTGTGAAAATCCGCGCACAATCGCCGCCATAACAACTGTCATATGGCTGAGCTTTATCCCTCTTTTTCTTGCGTCGATAACGTAATCGTGTATATTGTCATACTGCACGTTGACCGTTATCATATTCTGCGCATCGTAGCGATGACGCATAAAATACGGTGCCAGAGTGTACATGGGGTCTACGTTTTTTACGATTTTTCCGTCTGCTCTCATAATAATTCTTCTGCCTTTCGGGTGATTTTTTCTTTATGTTTTTTATATTATACAGTACGAGCGTACAATATTCAACCCCAAATGCAAAAAAAGAGAAACGAAATTTTCGTTTCCCTTTTAATTATTCTCAGTAAACCTTTGAAACAGTAAGTTCGGCGCCCGTCATAAGCATACTTCCATCAGACGTAGCGGAATTGAAGCTGCCCTCAATGAAAACGAGCTTTTCGCCGCCGTCCTCAATGCGGAATCTCGCAATGATGCCTTCGCTTGTCGAAAGCACGAGCACATTATCGCCCTCTTTGCCAACCATGCCGTAAACCGTATCGAGAACGGTCGGCGTGATTTTCAGATGGAACGCGTTGCTTGAAAATATTGAAAGGTCAATTGTCGTAAGTCTTGTAGGGTCACCGTATTTGCACGTGAACACCTTTCCCGAAAGCTCGGGAACGCGGTTTTCGGAAATTATAAATTCCGAGCCGTCCTTCATGAGTGAGAACCACACCATATCGGAAGAATTTTCTCCGTCAAAAACGAGCCTGTCGCCGCCGTCCTTTATAAAGAACCTGTAAACATATCTGTCGTCATAAGTCGGCAGGGTCAGAACGTCGCCTTCAATCTTGTAATCTCCCGCTCCGAAATAACTGCTTATTGGCGAGAATTCAAGACCGAACTTCCCGTCCTTGAAGCTGATATAAGTCGGATTTTTCCCGTCAGGATCTTCAAGAACATATGACTTTCCTTCAAGGGAAAACGTGTCGTCGGTTTTTCCGAAAATGAAAACGAGCGCACCCACGATAACGCAGAACAACAGCGCGGAAACGGCAATAAGTGTCAATTTTTTAACGTTTACTTTGTTCTCTTCCATCAAGAAAAACCTCCCATGTGATAAATTTTGGTGCAAATATTATATCATATGCGAATTTTTTTGTCAAGTTTGGGGAATTTTTTATGAACACGATTGAATTTATTTTCTTTTGGTGATAAAATAGTGTCCAGAGTGCGGGCTTCCCGCAAACAAATACAAAAACGGAGGATATTTTATTATGTCACAGAGATTTGTACTCAATGAAACATCTTATCACGGAAGCGGCGCTATCGCCAACATCGTGACGGAAGCAAAGGCAAGAGGCTTCAAGAAGGCTCTCGTCTGCTCCGACCCTTCCCTTGTAAAATTCGGCGTATCGCAGAAAGTAACCGATCTTCTTGACAAAGCAGGTCTTGCTTACGATATGTTCACCGAGATCAAGCCGAACCCCACAATAGAAAACGTTCAGGCAGGCGTTGAAGCTTTCAAAAAAGCAGGCGCGGACTACCTCATCGCCATCGGCGGCGGTTCTTCCATGGATACAGCAAAGGCTATCGGTATAATCATAAACAATCCCGACTTTGCGGACGTTCGTTCTCTTGAAGGCGTTGCTCCGACAAAGAACAAGGCTGTTCCGATAATCGCCGTTCCGACAACGGCAGGCACGAAGTTACCATCAACTACGTTATCACCGACGTTCAGAAGAACCGCAAGATGGTTTGCGTTGACGTTCACGACATTCCCGTAGTAGCAGTTGTTGACCCCGATATGATGTCAAGCATGCCCAAGGGTCTCACAGCCGCAACAGGTATGGACGCGCTTACACACGCTATTGAAGGCTATATCACAAAGGGCGCGTGGGAGCTTTCCGATATGTTCCATCTCAAAGCTATCGAAATCATTTCACGTTCTCTCCGCGGCGCAGTTGACAACACTCCCGAAGGCAGAACGGATATGGCTCTCGGTCAGTATGTTGCCGGAATGGGCTTCTCAAACGTAGGTCTCGGCATTGTTCACTCAATGGCACACCCCCTCGGCGCACTTTATGACACTCCTCACGGCGTTGCAAACGCTATCATCCTTCCGACGGTTATGGAATACAACGCTCCCTGCACAGGCGACAAGTACAAATACATTGCGCAGGCTATGGGCGTCAAGGGCACGGAAAATATGACACAGGACGAATACCGCAAGGCGGCTGTTGATGCTGTCAAGCAGCTTTCAAAGGATGTCGGCATTCCCGCAGACCTCAAAGAAATCGTTAAACCCGAGGACGTTCAGTTCCTTGCAGAATCCGCTTATGCGGACGCTTGCCGTCCCGGCAACCCCAGAGACACAAGCGTTGAAGAGATAAAGGCACTTTACCTCTCACTCATGTAATAAAAATCATGCGGGCGGCGAAAGCCGCCCGTATAAATTGTAAATCAAGGAGAACTATCTATGGCAGTTATCACAATCATCGGCTCGGGAATGATGGGTTCGGCTCTCGCCTTCCCCGCAAGAGAGAACGGAAACGAAGTCCGCCTCGTCGGAACTCATCTCGACATAGACATTATAGACGCTTGCAGAAAAACGGGTCGCCACCCGAAGTTTGAAAAGGATTTTCCCGCAGGCGTAAAATATTATCAGTTTGAAGAGGTCGGAGAAGCTCTCGTCGGCACGGATATCGTAATCGGCGGTGTCAGCAGCTTCGGCGTTGACTGGTTTGCGGAAAAGGTTCTTCCCGTCCTTCCGGAAAACATAATCGTACTCACCGTTACAAAAGGTCTTATTGATATGCCCGACGGCAAGCTTATGACATACCCCGAGTTCTGGCAGAAAAAGCTGGATGAAATCGGCAAAAAGGTTTCGCTTTGCGCTGTCGGCGGTCCATGCACAAGCTATGAGCTTGTCGCTCACGACCAGACAGAGGTCTCGTTCTGCGGCAAGGACACAGCCGCTCTCGCAACCCTGAAAAAGGTTATGACAACAGAGTATTATCATATCAGCACAACGACCGACGTCGTCGGTATCGAAAGCGCGGTTGCCCTTAAAAACGGCTATGCTCTCGGCATTGCGCTGACGATCGGTCTCAACCAGAAGGCGTTCGGAATCGACAGCGTTCTTCATTTCAACTCTCAGGCAGCGGTATTTGGTCAGAGCATGAAGGAAATGTATCGCCTTCTCGAATTTCAGAAAGCTCTCACGCTCAACAACCTCGGCGTCGGCATAGGCGACCTGTATGTAACCGTTTACGGCGGCAGAACAAGACTCGTCGGCATACTGCTCGGCAGAGGACTCGATATAGACGAAGCCCAGAAGGAGCTTGCAGGCGTAACGCTTGAATCGCTCGTTGTTGCAAAGAGAGTTGCAAGAGCCGTCAAGATCAGCGCGGAAAAAGGCGTTCTTGATCTCGCCGATTTCCCGCTCCTTATGCATATAGACGAAATTCTCACGGAGAAAAAGCCCGTGAATATTCCCTGGGAAACGTTCACATATAGCGAAAATTAAATCAAAAAATATACAGAAAACCGGAGGCAACTGCCTCCGGCTTTCTTATTCTATATTGAATTTTTCTTTCATGTGTTTAATTTGCGTCTCAACCGAAAGCGGTGACGTTCCACCGTACGATATACGTTTTTTCACGCACACGGAAAGATCTATATCGTCATAAACGTCCGCGTCAAAAAGCTCGCTGTGCTTCCGGTAGTCGTCAAGCGGAAGCGTTTCGAGCACACACCCGCAGCTTATGCATTCCGAAACTATCTGCCCCGACACCTTATATGCCGAACGGAACGGCATACCCTTCTTCACAAGATAGTCGGCAAGGTCGGTTGCGTTGATAAAGCCTTTTGCCGCCGCGTTTTTCATGTTTTCCCGCTTGAATTTACAGCCGGAAAGCATTTTTGTCATGAGCGAAAGGCAGGCTTTCGCCGTATCGACGGCGTCGAAAAGTCCTTCCTTATCCTCCTGCATGTCCTTGTTATACGCAAGCGGAAGTCCCTTCATTACGGTGAGCATTGACACAAGCGCTCCGTATACCCTGCCCGTTTTTCCTCGGATAAGCTCCGCCATATCGGGATTTTTCTTCTGCGGCATAATCGATGAGCCGGTCGTGTAAGCGTCCGCGATCTCAACAAAACCGAACTCCCATCCTGACCAGAGCACAAGCTCCTCGGAAAGGCGGGAAAGGTGCATCATAAGCGTTGCCGCGCATGACAGAAACTCTATGCAGAAATCCCTGTCCGAAACGCCGTCCAGACTGTTTTCGCAAACGGAGTCAAAGCCGAGAAGCGTCGCCTCGCCTTTGCGGTCTGTGTCATACGTTGTGCCCGCCAGAGCGCAAGAGCCTATCGGCGAGACGTTTATCCTGCGCCGACAATCAGAAAAACGGTCAACATCGCGCGAAAACATATTGGCATACGCCATCAGGTGATGACCGAGCGTCACGGGCTGTGCTCTCTGCATATGCGTATACCCCGGCATTATTGTTTCCTTCTCCTCCGCCGCGCGACCGCAAAGGACGGATATAATGTCGATAAGCATCGCCTTTATCCCGTCCGTCTCGTCCCGCAGGTACATTCTCATATCAAGTGCGACCTGATCGTTACGACTTCTCGCCGTGTGGAGCTTTTTCCCCGCCTCGCCTATGCGGGCTGTCAGCTCCTGTTCGACAAACATATGTATATCCTCGCATGAAAGGTCGATTTCGAGCGCGCCGCTTTCGATATCGGAAAGAATTCCGCAAAGTCCCTCTGTTATAAGATCTGCATCAGTTGCCGGTATTATCCCCTTCGACGCCAGCATTGAAGCATGCGCTATGCTGCCCGCTATGTCCTGACGGAACATCCTCTTGTCAAACCCGATTGAAGAATTGAAGCTGTCAGCCGCCTTGTCTGTCACAGCGGACGTTCTTCCTTCCCACATTTTTCCCATATATATCTCCGTAAAGAAAAGCGCCCGCCGCAGCCGACGCTTTCCGTATTTTTATTTTTCGTTCTTTTCGTCAACCATTGCCTGCACCTTTATCGGCAGTCCGAAAAGGTTTATAAAGCCTTCGGCATCCTTCTGATTGTAATCGCTTTCGCCGAAGGTTGCAATCTCCTCGCTGTAAAGCGAATAATCGCTCCATACGCCCGCATTTAACATGTTGCCCTTATAGAGCTTGAGCTTCACCTTGCCCGTCACCTTCTCCTGCGTCTTGTCGACAAAGGCGGAAAGCGCCTCGCGGAGCGGCGTAAACCACTGACCGTTATAGACAAGCTCCGCAAAGGTTATTGAGAGCTTCTGCTTTTCATGCATTGTCATCTTGTCAAGACAAATCTGTTCAAGCACGGAATGAGCCTTGTAAAGTATCGTGCCTCCCGGCGTTTCATAAACGCCGCGGCACTTCATTCCGACAAGACGGTTCTCGACTATGTCCAGAATCCCTATTCCGTTTTTGCCGCCGATCTCGTTGAGCTTCAGGATAATGTTCTTCGCGCTCATTTTTTCGCCGTTGAGAGCGGTGGGAACGCCTTTTTCAAAATCAAGCTCTATATATGTGGGCTTGTCGGGAGCGTCGATCGGAGAAACTCCCATTTCAAGAAAGCCTTTCTTTTCGTATTGCGGCTCGTTGCCCGTATCCTCAAGGTCAAGCCCTTCATGAGAAAGGTGCCAAAGGTTTTTATCTTTTGAATAGTTCGTTTCGCGGTTTATTTTGAGAGGAATATTGTGCGCCTCCGCATATTCGATCTCCTCCTCACGCGATTTTATGCTCCACTCACGCCACGGCGCGATTATCGGCATATTCGGCGCAAAATGCTTTATTGCAAGCTCAAAACGCACCTGATCGTTGCCCTTTCCAGTGCAACCGTGACAGATCGCATCGGCGCCTTCCTTCTTTGCAATATCAACAAGTCCCTTTGCAATGCAGGGGCGCGCGTGCGAGGTACCGAGCAGGTATTCCTCATATACAGCGCCCGCCTTCATCGTCGTGATTATGTAATTGTCGACATAGTCGTCCGTAAGATCGAGAACATAGAGCTTTGAAGCGCCTGTTTTGATGGCTTTTTCCTCAAGTCCTTCAAGCTCGTCCGCCTGACCGACATTTCCCGAAACGGCGATGACCTCGCAATTATTGTAATTTTCCTTGAGCCACGGAATTATGATTGACGTATCAAGTCCACCCGAATACGCCAAAACAACTTTTTTTATATTTTCTTTTTTCATATTTGCCTCCGCAAAGTAATTTCTGAATTTTTATGCACAAATGATACCACATCTCTGAATATTTGTCAAGACTTTTTGCATATTTATTCCGAAATTAAATATTTTCGTGCTTTTTATTCACAAAAAATACATTTTGACGCTAAGGTTTTATCAATTCTGTCCCAAACTTTGAAAAAATGCCGCTTTTTCCTTAAGTTTTTTATAAATTTTCAAAAAAACATTTGACTTTTCACAGTTTTGTGATACAATGAATTGACAAATAAAAAAAGACGGCTTGCGCCGTCGGAACGGAGAATATACTATGCCTTATGTAATTGATCCCGAAAAGTGCATCGGCTGCGGATCCTGCGCAGACAACTGCCCCGTATCCTGCATTTCCGAAAAAGACGGAAAATATGTTATCAATGCCGATGAGTGCATCGATTGCGGAACCTGCGCAGGCGTTTGCCCTGTTGAGGCTCCCGCTCAGGACTGATTGAAAAACAATAGTTAAAAACCGTCGCGGCTCAGCGACGGTTTTTGCTTTATATAACGTAATTATCCGCCGCGTCGCCCTGCGCAAGCGATGAAAGCGTTATCCCGCGGAAATATTCAAGCGTCAGTCTGTAATAATCTTTCCAGACAGATAGCGTCCGACATTCGGCGGCTCTTGCGCAACCGCTCTCCCCGCCTTCAAGACAGGCGACGGGCGCAATCTCCTCTCCGGCAGCAAGGAGCACATCGAGCACGGTGCAGTCATCGGGATCGACAGAAAGACGGTAGCCTCCGCCCTTCCCGTGCGACCCTTCGACAAGCCCGCATTTTGTCAGCGCGGGCATAATTCTTTCCATATATTTTACGGAAAGCCCCTGCCTGTCCGCAATTTCCTTCATCGGGATATATCCCGCTCCGCGATGCTCTGCGAGATCAACCATAACCCTCAGCGCATATCTTCCGCGTGTCGTTATCATAGCTTACTTCTTTCTGCCGACGACCGCGTCAGTCCGCAAAGAGCGGTGTGGAGAGGTATCTGTCGCCGGTGTCCGGGAAAAGAACAACTATGTTCTTCCCTTCGTTTTCGGGGCGCTTTGCAAGCTCGATTGCCGCGGAAAGCGCAGCGCCGGACGAAATACCGACAAGCACGCCCTCTTTTTTGCCGATCAACTTACCGGTTGCAAAAGCGTCCTCGTTCGAAACGGGGATTATCTCGTCATAAACCTTCGTGTCAAGCACGTCGGGAACAAAGCCCGCGCCGATTCCCTGAATCTTATGCGCTCCTGCAACACCCGTTGAAAGTACAGCAGAGGTTGCAGGCTCAACCGCCACGATTTTTACGTCGGGCTTTCTGGATTTGAGATATTCGCCGACGCCCGTTATCGTGCCGCCCGTGCCGACGCCTGCGACGAAAATGTCAACCTTTCCGTCCGTATCTTCGTAAATTTCGGGACCTGTATGCTCAAAATGCGCCTTAGGGTTTGCGGGATTTACAAACTGACCGGGGATAAAGCTGTCAGGAATCTCCTTTGCAAGTTCGTCCGCTTTTTCAATCGCGCCCTTCATTCCCTTAGCGCCCTCCGTCAGAACGAGCTCGGCGCCATACGCCTTCATTATCTGTCTGCGCTCGACGGACATCGTTTCCGGCATTACGATTATGATTCTGTAACCCCTTGCAGCCGCAACGGATGCAAGCCCTATTCCTGTATTACCGGAGGTCGGCTCGATTATAACAGAGCCCTTTTTGAGAAGTCCCTTCTCCTCCGCGTCATCTATCATCGCCTTTGCAATTCTGTCCTTGACGGAGCCCGCCGGATTGAAATACTCCAGCTTTGCGAGGATTTTCGCTTTCAGTCCGAGCTCTTTTTCTATGTGAGTCAGCTCCATAAGCGGCGTGCCGCCGATGAGCTCATCTGCAGATCTGTATATCTTTGACATAATTCTTTTCTCCTTTTTGTTGGTTTGTCGTCTCAATCCCTACCTATCGGGTATGTTGGTATTATAATAGCGCGTCGTGGGGCATTTGTCAATGGTTTTTTGCGAAAAAATCTTTGATTTTCCCCGCAAAAACGCATTTTTTTCAAATAATATTGAAAAAATCCCGCCGGAATGATATATTATTCGTAGTAATAAATTAAGGTGGAATTGCAATGGCTCTTACAAGAGAAAACGCGCGGGACAGAATACCGTCCCTGCATAAAGATCCGAAGGTCGTTTTCGGAGATAAAGCCGAAAATATAACCGACGTCACCGAGACAGACGGTGGGCTTCTCTGCGTCTGCGGGCTTCCCTTTTATGCGCCTATATGCTTGGCACTTGAAAATGACGAGGTCATCTCCCGCTATCTTTCGGAATACCGCGGATGTGATAATCTTTTCTCGTTTTCAAAAGGCTCTGTCCGTCATTTTTCGGGCAGGAACGAAATTTCTCTCCCGAAAGAAATATCGGAAAGACTTATCGGGCTTGCCTCTGCCGTTGTTTGCGCAAGGGGCAGGATAGGTGATGAAGGCGAGCATATAATAGACCTCAAAACGCCGAAAATCGGTTGTCATTACGATATAAACCTCCTCCTTGGTAACAGAACGGATTTCCCCTCGCCTATGATGACAACGCCGAAAAGCGCAGTCGACTCGCTCGGCAGAGGGTCGTTCCGCGCAGGTGCGGCAAAACAGGTTCTCGCAACAAGGTACACCCTCAATCCCGAAGAAAACGGCGACCCCGCAAACCGCCAGTTTTATATATATGAAGGCGGCAGACAGATATTCTATTCTGCAAACATCGGGGAAAACGTCAGAACCGCGGTTTGCCGCCATATGAGAAACAGAACCGTCATCGAATACGAAACGGAATGCGGGCTGAAAATAAAGAGAACAATATTCATCCTTCCGCAGGACGAAGGTATGCCGGAGGCTACGGAAGCACAGATTATAAATATTGAAAACACATCCGGAAAAGACAGAACACTCCGGATTGTCGCAAGCGGCTGCTTCGGGCTTTGCTCGCCCGAGTCAATGATGAACGACATCATCTATGCAAGCGTCACCTGGGAGGGCGGCGTCACCTGCGAGAACGGCAAGCCCGTTTTCATAACGCCTCACCCGAACCCGAAATATCTTTCTCCGCAGAAGCGATTTGCAACTCTTATTTCGGGCGGCAAATGCTTTGATGACTACTGCACGAGCTATTCCGAGTTCATCGGAAACGGCTCGCTTGAGCACCCCGCAGGCGGGGCAAGGCTTTCGTCAAAGAAAGCGAGAAAAACCGTGTCCTTCTTTGCTATGGAAAAGTCGGTCACCGTAAAATCGGGCGAAAAAGCGGAGCTTCTGTCGCTCGTCGGAATGATGACCGTCGCCGACGGAGACGACGCGCCGTTCCTCTCCGCTCTTGAAAAGTTGCTTGAAAAATACAGAGCAGACGGCGCGGCAGAGGAGGCGCTCGAAAGACAGATAAAATTCCAATCGGACTTTGCGTCATATATCAAAATATCATCCGGCAATAGACTCTTTGACACCTACACAGGCGAAAATCTGCCATTTCAGGTCTGTTATCAGTCGTTTGTGTCACGATCGTTTGCGTGGGCGCAGAAGGCTTTCCGCGAGATAGGTTTCCGCGAAATTCAGGATGTTGAAGCCGCACTTTATTATTTCGTTTCGATGGGCAAAAGCGGTCTCGTGCGCGAAATGCTTCTTTCGTGGGTTCGCAACGTATATGAAATGGGATATACAAACCATAATTTCTATGAAACCGGCAAAGAACCCGGTATCTGCTCCGATGACGGGCTCTGGCTTGCGCAGGCGGTTTACAGATACGTCACCCTGACGGGGGACACGGATTTTCTTCTGACAGAAGAGATCACAGCCGAGGGCACGAGCCGCAGAACCGTTTTTGAAACGCTGCTGAAAACCGTGGAATACAGCGGAAAGATTTCCGTCGGTGCTCACGGTCTGCCGCTCATGGACAGGGGCGACTGGAACGACTGTCTCCGTCTTGACGCCGATTTTCTCTCCGGCCCCGAAAAGCAGGCAAAATACGCGGAACAGCTAAGAAAAAACGGACAAAAATACGGCGTACCGTTTGAAAACAACCTCTCGGAAAGCGTTATGAACGCGTTCCTTCTGAAAATCGCCTATGACGAAATCTCGGAGCTTGCGGATATGATCGGAAAAGCAAGGGTAGCGGAAGGAATAAGAAAGAGTTCAGAGGAGCTTACAGCGAAAATTCAGCAGAATTGCTGGAAAAACGGATTTTTCGTCCGCGCGATGATAGGAGGCGACAGAGGCGCGGGCTATCTCGGCTCCGCGGGCGACGGACTCGGCGCAGACGACGGCATCGACGGCACGTACTATCTCAATTCCTTTTCATGGTCGATACTTTCGGGCGTTGCGACGGAAAATCAGATTTCCGAAATGCTCGGAAAGGTCAATAAATATCTTCGCACCGGCGCGGGACTGAAGCTCTGCACGCCGGCGGCGCTCGAAAGGCTGAAGGCGGGCAATTCCGCCGTCAACTATTTTCCGGGAGACAGAGAGAACGGCGGCGTTTTCAAGCACGCAAATATGATGGCGACCGCCGCAATGCTGAAAGCCGCAAAGCAAGTAAAAGACGAAACTCTCGCCGCTGCGCTTGCTTCCCTCGCATTTGAGACAATCGGCTTCATTTTGCCTTATAAAACTCTTGAAAATCCGTTCGTTCTGAAGGGCAACCCGCGCTACTGCACGCAGTACAACAACAGTCAATCCGGAGAAAACATCGGTCCTATGCTCTCCGGTACGGCGAGTTGGCTTGCGCTGACGCTCTTTGAAATGCTCGGCATTGAATATACAAAGGACGGCATTTCCCTTTCGCCGGTCATTTTCCCCGACAAAACGGAAATGAGCTATAAAATCAAGACGGGCGGAGCGACGCTTGACGTAACCGTCAGAAAGCCGCTCGGCTTTGCGAGGATCGGCGGAAAAACGCTGTGCACACTCGACGGCGCCCCCTCATCGCTCACCCTGCCCCGCGGCATAAAAGGCGAGCACAAAATAATCATTACATTATAATAAAGGAAGGATAAATTATGAAAAAAACAGTTTTACAGAATTACGCACGCCTCATCGCAAGAAAGGGCGTGAACGTTCAGAAAGGTCAGGATGTTGTCATCCGCGCCGACCTCGATCAGCCCGAATTTGTAAAAATGGTGGCAGAGGAATGTTATAAAGCGGGCGCACGCCTTGTCTCTGTCGACTGGTCATATCAGCCGATGGCAAAGGTGACATACCGTCACTGCAAGACCTCCGTTCTTTCAAAGGTTGAAGAATGGTCGCTGAAAAAGCTCGAACACCGCGCGGACACCCTCCCCGCTATGATATATCTCGAAAGCGAAGATCCGGACGGTCTCAAGGGCATTAACCAGAAGAAGGTTGCGGAGGTTCAGCAGAAGCAATATCCGATTATAAAGCCTATTCGTGACAGAATGGAAAACAAGTATCAATGGTGCATTGCCGCAGTTCCGGGCGAAAAATGGGCAAAGAAGGTGTTCCCGAATCTCCGCAAGAGCGCAGCAATTGAAAAGCTCTGGGAAATGATTCTTTATACCTCCCGCGCAGACGGCGCAGACCCCGTCGCCGCTTGGGACGAGCACAACGCAGATCTCTCCTCCCGTTGCAAATATCTCAACGGTATTCACGCAACCGAGCTCCGCTATCACTCCTCAAACGGTACTGATTTCAAGGTCGGACTTATCCCCGAAGCTGTCTTTGCGGGCGGCGAGGAAGGAACAATCGGCGGCACGCTCTATAACCCGAACATCCCCTCAGAAGAAGTCTATACCTCCCCGATGAGAGGCAAAGCAGAAGGAACTGTCGTTGCAACGCGTCCCCTTTCATACAGAGGCGAACTTATCGAGAACTTCTCCGTCACCTTCAAGGACGGAAAGGCTGTCGATGTCAAGGCGGAAAAGAACGAAGAGCTTCTCCGCTCTATGATCTCAATGGACGAAGGTGCGTCATATCTCGGCGAATGTGACCTCGTTCCCTATGATTCGCCGATAAGAAACTCGGAGGTTACCTTCTTCAATACGCTTTTTGATGAAAATGCTTGCTGTCACCTCGCTCTCGGCGCGGGATTTGAAAACTGTATCGAAGGCTTCGAAACAAAAACTCTTGAAGAATGTCATAAGCTCGGCGTAAATGACTCTATGATTCACGTTGACTTTATGATAGGCTCGCCCGATCTTTCAATCGACGCTGTCGGCGCGGATGGCAAAATTTATCCCATCTTCCGCGACGGCAACTGGGCATTCTGATAAAATCAAATATACGAAAATATCCACCCGCGAAAGGGTGGATATTTTTTGCTTTTGCTCTCCGAAATATGCTTATATTGAGTTTTTTCGCGTTATTTTTTACGGATTTCAGAAGCAAAAACCCGCAAACCTCCCCATCATATATTTTTTATAATTTTTTCAGACTTTTTTTCAAAAACCTATTGACAAACATGAACATATGAATATAATTACATATGTACAAACGAGAAGATGATGAAATCATCGGAAAGGAACCAAAATGGCACAGGAAATAAAAAACCCGCAGGACAGCGAATATCTCGCGGCAAGGGAGGACGTTGTGAAAAAAGTGCTGGACAGTCAGCCGGCGGAAGAATATCTTTATGACCTCGCGGAGCTTTTCAAGGTATTCGGCGATTCGACAAGAATCAGAATACTATATGCCCTCTTTGAAAGTGAACTGTGCGTCGGCGATATGGCGCAGCTGCTCGGAATAAGCCAGTCGGCTGTCAGCCACCAGCTGAAAATTTTGAAGGACGCAAAGCTCGTCCGCTTCCGCAGGGACGGAAAAATCATTTTCTATATGCTCGATGACGACCACGTCAGAACAATGCTCAGCATGGGCATGGAACACGTTGAAGAATAAAAAATAATCAAAGGAGAAAAAATTATGAAAACTTATGATATCGACGTAGACTGCGCGGCTTGTGCGCTCAAAATGGAAGATGCCGCAAAGAACACGGACGGCGTAAAGGATGCTCAAGTCAGCTTTATGACTCTCAAAATGAAGGTCGATTTTGCAGACGGCGCAGATGAAAAATCCGTTATGAAGCAGGTCAGAAAGAATTGCAAAAAAGTTGAGAGCGACTGCGACATATATATTTAAGAGAGGCGATTTCAAATGACAAGAAGACAAAAACGGGTGCTCATCAGAATAATCACATCAGCCGTGCTTCTCGCCGCTGCGATTGTTCTCGACAAATTTCTTGAACCGAACAAGTATCTGAGGATTGCAATTTATCTTGTTCCCTATTTTGTCATAGGTTATGACATTCTGAGAAAAGCCGTCCTCGGGATTTTCCATGGGCAGGTCTTTGACGAAAACTTCCTTATGGCAGTTGCAACGGTCGGTGCGGTCGGTCTCGGCGACTTCAAAGAAGGCGTTGCCGTTATGCTCTTTTATCAGATCGGCGAGCTCTTCCAGAGCATTGCCGTCGGCAAGAGCAGAAAGAGTATCTCCGCTCTTATGGATATCAGACCGGACTATGCGAACATCGAAAAGGACGGAAAACTCGTCCGCGTTGACCCTTCGGAGGTTGAGATCTGCACGGTTATAACCGTTAATCCCGGCGAAAAAGTGCCGATAGACGGCATAATCGAAGAAGGAAGCACGACTCTCAACACAAGCGCTCTGACTGGCGAAAGCCTGCCTCGCGGAGCAAAGGTCGGCGATGAGGTCATCAGCGGTTCTGTCAATATGACGGGCGTTATCCGCGTGAAAACGACAAAGAGCTTCGGCGAGTCGACGGCCTCCAAAATTCTCGACCTTGTTGAGAATTCAAGCATGAAAAAGTCACGCTCGGAGAACTTCATAACAAAGTTTGCCCGCTATTATACCCCGATTGTCTGCGCAGGCGCACTCATTCTGGCTACCGTTCCGCCGATATTCAACGTAATTGCGGGAAATCCGTCCCAATGGCAGGATTGGCTGACAAGAGCGTTTACGTTTCTTGTAATCAGTTGCCCGTGTGCCCTCGTCATTTCGATTCCGATGAGCTTTTTCAGCGGCATCGGTTGCGCCTCCAAAAACGGTATTCTTGTAAAAGGGTCGAACTATCTCGAAGCGCTTTCAAACACGAAATATGCCGTGTTTGATAAGACCGGCACGCTTACAAAGGGCGTGTTTGAGGTCACGGGCATTTACCCCGAAGACGGCGTATCGGTCGATGATCTTCTCCGCCTTGCCGCACTTGCCGAAAGTGCGTCAAGTCACCCGATAAGCCAGAGCATCAGAGCGGCTTACGGAAAAGAGATCTCGCAGGAAGACGCAAGCGACATCAAGGAGATCGCAGGACACGGCGTCAGCGCTACGGTCGACGGAAGCACGATTTGCGCGGGCAACAAAAAGCTCATGACGCTCTGCGGAGCAAGTATCACATCCGAGCATAATGACGGAACAGTTGTCTACGTTGCAAAGGACGGAAAATATATCGGCTGTATCACGATTTCGGACGTTGTCAAGCCCGATTCAGAGCAAGCGATGACAGAGCTTAAAGCGGCAGGAATAAAAACCGTCATGCTGACGGGCGACTCAAAAGCCACAGCCGAGAAGGTTGCCGGCAACCTCGGAATAGACACCGTCAGAAGTGAGCTCCTCCCCGCCGACAAGGTCAGCGAAGTTGAAAAGCTCCTTGCCGGAAAGCAGAAGGGCGAAACGCTGGCGTTCGTCGGCGACGGAATAAACGATGCACCCGTTCTCTCCCGTGCGGATATCGGAATTGCGATGGGCGCGCTCGGCAGTGACGCGGCAATCGAAGCGGCGGACGTTGTCCTTATGGACGATAAGCCCTCAAAGATCGCTCTTGCGATGAAGATATCCAGAAAAACGCTGAGAATAGTCAAGGAAAACATTGTCTTTGCGCTCACCGTCAAGTTCGTGTGCCTCGTGCTCGGAGCAATCGGCATAGCAAATATGTGGATTGCGATTTTCGCCGATGTCGGCGTAATGGTGATCGCCGTGCTCAATGCAACAAGAGCTCTCAAGATAAAAAATGACACACAATAAGCCGGTTTACAAAAAGTCAGTTACAAAAACGGAGTGAAAATTCACTCCGTTTTTATTATTTTGCTATTTATTTTTCCGTATTTTGTGATATACTATCTCTATCAAAGATTTTATAAGAGGTTTTTGTTTTGAATTCCGCAAAAATTACGCCCGTGCTCCTCGGCGCGGATCTTAATTCATATAGCGTTGCGCGCGCATTTTCCGAATATTGCGGTGCGATTTCGTATGCGTTCGGGAAATACCCCCTCGGAGCGACGAATCACAGCGATATAGTAAAATTCGCGGTCGAAAAAGGGCTCTCGGATGACAGCGTAACCGTTTCCCTTCTCGTCTCATTTGCCGAAAATCACGCAGGCGAGGAGCTTTATCTCTTCGGCTGTACGGACGAATATGCCGAAATGATCATCCGCAACAGAGACGTGCTTTCAAAATATTATTTCTGCCCATGCGTCACAGCCGGCATGGCGGAGACGCTCGGAACAAAGGAATCGTTTTATTCGATGTGCGAAAAATACGGTATTCCTTATCCGAAAACGTTCATCCTCCGCCCCGATAACAAAGCGGATTCTCTCTCCGAAGAGATTCTCGGCTTTTCATACCCGGTGATAATCAAGCCGTCTCATTCCTCGTCATACTGGAAACACCCGTTTGACGGAATGAAAAAGGTCTACTGTGCAAAAACCGAAGATGAGGCAAAGGCGATTGCAGGAAAAATCTTCGGCGCAGGCTATGAAGAATCGCTCATAATTCAGGATATGATACCCGGCGGAGATGACATGATGTATGTTCTCACCTGCTATTCCGGCACGGACGGAAAAGTTAAAAAAGCGTGTCTCGGTCACGTGCTTCTTGAAGAGCACACGCCGAAGGGGCTCGGCAATCACACAGCCGTCATAACTGAAAATCATCCGGAAATTACCGATATTCTTATAAAATTTCTTGATGAGATCGGCTATATGGGCTTTTCGAATTTCGATATAAAATACGACTCGCGCGACGGAAAGTTCAAGGTGTTTGAGATCAACCTGCGTCAGGGCAGAAGCAATTATTATGTTACCTCGGCAGGACAAAACATCGCAAAGACCGTAATCTATGACCGTCACGGTCTGCTTTCGGGCGACTGCGAAATCTGCCAAACCGAAGTTTTCTGGCATACGGTTCCGAAGCCAATCGTATATAAATATGCAGACAAAGAAACGGTGAAAAAGCTGAAAAGCCTTGTGCGGAGCGGAAAATCATTCTCTTCGCTCTGGTATGGAAAGGATTTGAAAAATCCGAAGAGGCTGTTTTTTGTCGCCGTGCACAACTTCCGTTATTACGGAAAATACAGAAAAAACGGAGATATATAAATGTCACATCCGAAGAAAGTTCTCGGAATTCTCGGCGGGCTCGGGCCGCTTGCGGGCGTGTATTTTTATGAGCTTATAACAAAGCACACAAAAGCCCTTTGCGACCAGGATCATATCGACGTGATCGTCATAAGCGGAGCGTCAACGCCGGACAGAACCGATTTTATAACGGGAAAAAGCAACGTCTCCCCGCTTCCGAAAATGAAGGAAGACGTCAGAAAGCTCGCCTCGGCGGGGGCGGAGATAATCGCCGTTCCGTGCAACACCGCGCATTTCTTTTTCGACGAGCTTGACGCATCTTCCCCTGTACCCGTTCTGAACATTGTCCGCGAGACGGCGGAGCATGCAAAGGTGAAGGGCGCAAAAAAGGTCGGAATTATGGCAACGGACGGCACAATTCTTTCCGGCTCTTACAGGCGCGAATGTGAGCGGCTCGGAATGGAATACATCGTGCCGGACGATAACGGTCAGCGGTGGCTTACGGAGATAATTTACGGAAGCATAAAAGCGTCAGCCAAGCCCGACATGAACAAATTCAATAAAATTGCGGAAGGACTCGTCGCCCGCGGTTGCGATTGTCTCATTCTCGGTTGCACAGAGCTTTCCCTTCTTCCGAAAGAACAGATGACTGAAAAAAATATAACCCTCGACTCGCTTTTCGTGCTTGCGAAAAACGCGATCACCATTTGCGGTGCAGTCCCCTTCGGGTTTGACGGAATATACAATACATAAAAGGATGTGCAAATGAAAAGTCTTTCCTCGCTTCTGAAAAATATCCCGCACAAAGCGGACGTCATCCCCGAAATTGAGATTTCCTCCGTGTGTTATAATTCAAAAAACGCTGCTTCCGGCTCGCTTTTTGTCTGCATAAGAGGCACAAGGGCAGACGGCCATGACTATGCGCAGAGCGCATATGACAGAGGCTCGCGGGCATTTCTCTGCGAAAGAAAACTCCCCCTCCCGCCTGACGCCGTCCAGATAATAACAGATGACTGTCGCGCCGCCCTTGCAGATGTTTCGGCGGAATTTTTCTCCCATCCGGAAAAAGAAATAAAGGTAATCGGCATAACGGGAACAAAGGGAAAGTCGACCGTCGCCCATATGGTGCGCCACATTCTTGAGTCATCCGGCATAAAAACGGGACTCATCGGCACATGTGGAATAACCGTCGGCGACAGGCACTATCCGACCGAAAACACAACGCCGGAAAGCTATGAGCTTTTTCGTGCGCTTCGTGAAATGGTTGATAACGGTTGCAAATGCGCCGCAATCGAAGTCTCATCGCAGGCAATGCTCATGGGCAGGGTGCGCGGGATACCGTTTTTCGCCGCCGTGATGACAAATCTCTCCCCCGACCACATCGGTCCCGGCGAGCACCTGGATTTTGAAAACTACAAGAACTGCAAAAAAGCGCTTTTCTCTCTTGCGGAAAATGCCGTCCTGAACGCCGATGACAGTTACTTCGGCGAATTTTCCGTCGCGGCAAGAAATGTCGTCACATACTCAATAAACTCCGAAAGCAATTTCCGTGCCACCGAGCTTTCGTCGCTTGAAAGCACGTTGGGCAAAGGGTTTACCGTGATTCATAGCGGATTAACCACTCCCGCATGCGTGCCGTTTCCGGGCGACTTTTCGGTTTATAATTCACTCGCGGCAATCGCGACGTGTTCCCTTCTCGGGGTCACCGTAAAATCCTGCACCGACGCCCTGCCGACCGTCTCCGTTCCCGGCAGATTCGAAACAGTGTCTGTTCCCGGAAGCGCAACATTTGTCATTGACTATGCGCACAACGGCGAAAGTCTTGAAAAAGCGATTGACGCTCTGAAAGAATGTTCCCCTCTGCGGCTCATATGCCTGTTCGGCTCAGTCGGCTGTCGGACTCAACTCCGCCGTCGAAGCCTCGGGAAGGCGGCGTCGCAAGCCGATTTCTGCATAATAACCAGCGACAATCCCGACACCGAAAATCCTGAAAAGATAATCGACGAAATTGCCGAAAATGTCACCGCACCATACACAAAATTTACTGGCAGAGAGGATGCAATCCGCTATGCCGTCGAAATTTCGGAACCCGGCGATATCGTTCTTCTTGCGGGAAAGGGTCACGAAAACTATCAGCTTATAGACAGAAAAAAGCTCCCATTCGACGAACGGGAGCTTGTGATGAAGTATCTCGGAGAAAAGATAAAGGTCTAAACTTAAAACAGGGAAATCGGATTTCCCTGTTTTTTATGCCGTTTTTTCAGATTTATTTTCTTCTGTCGCCGGCTTTTTGGCAAAGAAGCTCGGAATCTGCGCGAGCAGAACCGATACAAAGACCAATGCGCAGCCAATAAGCTCTCTGCCACTCAGTCTTTCGTCAAGAATTATCCAGCCTGCAAGCGCAGAAAATACAGATTCAAGGCTGAGAACAATCGAAGCAACAGCGGGTTCTGCGTATTTCTGACCGATTATCTGGAGCGTATATCCAACTCCGCTTGACATAATTCCCGCAAAGAAGAGTTCAAACTTGACAGAAAGCAAAGCCGAAGCATCACCGCTACCGGAAATTATCATTGCAATACACGAAAGCGCACCGCATACGACAAACTGAATAAATGAAAGGATAACCCCATCCGCGCGCGGGAAAGACGAAACAGCGATTATATGAGCCGTATAACAAATGGCGCAGATGAGGAGGAAAATATCCGCCTTATATATTCCCGAAATGCCGCCCGAAAGGCAAAGCATATACATTCCGCCTATACACCCGACAACGGAGGCCCACACAAGCGGATGAGACTTTTTCCCGAGGAACACCGCCACGACAGCAACCATTATGACATAAGTGGACGTTAAAAATCCCGCTCTGCCCGACGCCGCAACTCCTTCCGGATACAGCTCTATGCCAAACTGCTGAAAATTCGTTGCGCTGAAGAGAACAATTCCGCATATAATTCCGCCGACAATCGTCTGTCTGCGCGAATACTCAATGGGATTTGCCGGTTTCTTTTTTATGTATATCAGCTTTCTTATTCCGATGACAATGAGCAAAAACAGCGCCGCGACAACAGACCTTCCCATGTTGAAAGTAAATGCGCTTACCGTTTCTGACGCCGATGTCTGCGCAACGAAAGCCGTGCCCCAGATGAGGGCGGTTATGAGCAATATAAGACTTCCCTTTACATTTTTCATTATGACTTCCTCTTAAAAAAACTGTGCCATGCGGCATTTGGTATTTTAATATATTTTGTCGACTTTTGCAAGAGGTTTTTCCCTTTTCAAAAGAAATTCCTGCCTGCTGTATCGCAGGCAGGAATTTTTTGTGCCAAATCAGCCCCTTATCTCTGACCCTTGTCGTAAGGTATGCCTTCCGCCTTCGGCGCGCGTGACTTCTTGGATGTAAACGCGAGGACGATAAGCGAAATGATGTAAGGCATCATTGTGTATATCTGACCCGGTATTTTGAGCGACGCAAGCACCGGTATTGCTTCTTTTACGTTTGAAAGTGCTCTGAAAACACCGAAAAGCAACGCCGCAAGCGCAATTCTCGTCGGCTTCCATTGACCGAAAATCATAACGGCAAGCGCAAGGAAGCCGAAGCCGGCAACGCCCTCTTCAAACTTCCATTCGCTGGCGCCCGCTGTGATATATGAAAGTCCGCCTATGCCGCCGAGCGCACCGGAAATAAGCACGCCGGCGTATCTCATTGCGTAAACATTTATACCGACGCTCGCCGCCGCCTGCGGATATTCTCCGCAAGCCATGAGTCGAAGTCCGAACTTGGTTTTATAAAGCGTTACATACGCCGCCACAAGCAAAATGACTGTTATAATCGCAAACCAGCTGAGCTCAAAATATTTGCCGATCCTTATCATAAACGCTTCCTTCGGCTTGATATACTCAATAACAGAAGAAACGTTTCCGGCACTTTTCGATGTGTTTATCGCCTTGATTATTACAGTTGCCGCCGCTGTTGCGAGCATGTTCATCGCCGTGCCGACGATTGTCTGGTCGGCATTGAAATTGATACATGCAACGGCAAGCAAAAGCGAATAAACCATACCGAATATGACCGCCATGAGTATAGAAACAAGGATTATCATAAATGCGGAGGAATTCGGGAAGTGCTCAGCAATATATCTCATGGAAAGCGCGCCGCCCATTCCGCCGACGACCATTATGCCTTCAAGGCCGAGGTTGATAACGCCCGAATGTTCCGAAAAGCACCCACCGAGAGCAACGAGTATCAGTACCGACGCAAAAAACAAAGTGTATTGCAAAAGTAATGTCATTTATCGTCGCCCCCTTTCTCGCGGTCCTCGGTTGTCACATTTTCCGAGGTGACTTCGCCCGAGGCTTTTTCAGCCTCCGCTCTTTCCGCCGCCTCTTCCCTCTTTGCAATAATCCTCTTCATAACGTGCTTCATGAAGAATACAAAGCCACAGAGGTAAATGATTATTGCCGAAACAAGGTCGGCTATCTGTGCGCTGTAAACCGTGAGGTCAACCATGCCGCCGCCCTCGGTTATGTGCTGAATGAAGTATGAGGAGAATATCGCGCCTATGGGGCTGAGTCCTCCGAGGAACGCCGCCGCGATACCGCTGAAGCCCATTGCAGGCACGGATGACTGACTGCAGTTCCACTGCTCAATTCCCGTCAGATAGAACATTGCCGCGCCGAGACCGGCGATTGCGCCGCCTATCGAAAGGGTGATTATCATGTTTCTCTTCTCCGCCATACCGCAATATTTCGCGGCATGCTTGTTGTAACCCGTTGCCTTCAGCTCATAGCCGAATTTTGTTTTTTCAAGCACAACCCAGACAACAATCGCAACAAGAATTGAAATCGGTATTGCAATTGTGACATATTTGTTTTCGCTGAAGAGTTTATCAAGCCCGAGCGAAGGAATTATCGCGCTTCTGTTCACGGAAGCAAGATTTTTCGTATAGGGGCTCGTATCCTCTTTTACTCTTGTGAGAAGCATGTTCATACAGTAAAGAGATATCCAGTTCAGCATTATTCCGCTGATAACCTCGTTTACGTTGCAATATGCTTTGAGCACGCCACTTATCGTCCCGAGAACTGCACCTCCGAGAGCGGCAATTATTATGCAGACCCACCAAGGCAGGTTCCATGCAAGTGCCGCATAAAGTGCCATTCCGGCGCCGATTGCATACTGTCCCGCCGCGCCGATGTTGAAAAGTCCGACCTTGTAGCAAAACAGTATCGAAAGCGAGCAAAGAACGAGCGGAGCCGTTTTGACAAGCGTACTTCCGAAATATTTAAGTCTCATTGAGTGCGATTTATATGTCAGGAAGTTCTTGACCATGTCAAGTATCGCTTTTCCCGCACCGGCAGGATTTATGCACAAAAGCACGATAAATCCGATGAGAAGTCCGAGTACGACGCAGATAAGCGACGCTATTATAGCCTGACCGCCTTCGCTTTTAAGAAAAGATTTCTTTTTATTCATGCCTTGTGACCTCCTCTCTTCGCACCCGCCATATAAAGACCGAGCTCTTCCGTCGTTGTGGTTTTCGGGTCAAGCTCGCCGACAATTTCCCCTTCATACATGACGAGAATTCTGTCCGGAACGCTCATGACCTCTTCAAGCTCAAGCGATACCAGAAGCACCGCTTTTCCCTGATTGCGTATTTCAACGAGCTTTTTGTGTATGAATTCTATCGCGCCGACGTCAAGACCTCTTGTCGGCTGAACGGCAACAAGAAGCTCGGGATTTTTGTCTATCTCTCGCGCGACGATTGCCTTCTGCTGGTTACCGCCAGACATACTTCTTGCCGCGGTCACGGAGCCCTGCCCCGAACGTATGTCAAACTGTTCTATCAGCGATTCCGAATATTTTCTGATGTTGTCTTTCTTCAAAAAGCCGAATTTACTTGTGAACTCCGGCTCGAAATATCTCTGAAGAACCATGTTTTCTTCAAGCGAATAGTCAAGCACAAGCCCGTGCTTGTGTCTGTCCTCGGGAATATGGCTCATTCCGGACGTATTGCGTTTTCTTATCGACGAATGGGTTATGTCCTCGCCGCAAAGCGTAACCTTTCCACTCTTTACGTGTTCAAGTCCCGTTATACCATATACAAGCTCCGTCTGACCGTTTCCGTCAATTCCCGCAATGCAGACAATTTCACCGCCGCGGACGTCAAACGAAACATTCTTCACGGCGTCCTTCTTGTGGAGCCTGCTCGCTACTGTCAGGTTTTCAACGGAAAGGACAACGTCTCCCGGTTTCATGTCCTCTTTGTGGACGGTAAGCTCGACGTCGCGTCCAACCATCATTCGCGAAAGCAGTTCCTTTGTCGTGTCCTTTATGTCGACCGTGCCGATATATTTTCCCCTGCGCAGAACAGTGCACCTGTCCGCGACCTCCATGATTTCGTTGAGCTTATGAGAGATAAAGAGGATTGATTTTCCCTCTTTTGCGAGTCCGCGCATTATCTGCATGAGCTCTTCGATTTCCTGCGGAGTGAGAACGGCAGTCGGCTCATCAAAAATAAGTATTTCGTTATCACGATAAAGCATTTTGAGGATTTCCGTCCTCTGCTGCATGCCGACGGTTATATCCTCTATTTTTGCGTCCGGATCAACCGCAAGACCGTACTTTTCCGAAAGCGCGAGCACTTTTTCCCTCGCCTCTTTCTTTTTTATAAACCCGAATTTATTCGGTTCAACGCCCAGAATTATGTTATCAAGAACGGAAAAACATTCAACAAGCTTGAAATGCTGGTGTACCATTCCTATACCAAGAGCATTTGCGTCGTTCGGGTCGTTTATTTTAACGGGCACTCCGTCCTTTAAGATTTCTCCTTCCTCGGGCTGATAAAGTCCGAAAAGGACGCTCATCAGAGTCGATTTTCCCGCGCCGTTTTCGCCGAGGAGCGCATGAATCTCTCCCCTTCTGAGCCCGAGCGTTATGTTGTCATTTGCGATTATGCCGGGGAAACGCTTGGTTATGTTCCGCATTTCAATCGCATATGGTTGCTTTGTATCCATTGAATCAGCTCCTTTTAAGCAGATTTTTATTTTATCAAAAAGGCTTCATATAATAAACAAACGGGGGTGTTTTTTGACACCCCCGTGTCTTTTTTCATGTACCTGCGCACATAAAGGTAGTCAATGCTTTATGCTGTTCAGTATATTACTTTATCTGGCCCTGATTGTCAACTGTAGCGTTTGTTGTTGTGGGCATAACCTTTGTATCGCTGGAGTTGGATACCTTGACTGTGCCGTCGAACATAGCCTTAACAAGAGCCTTATAATCGTTCTGTGTGAACTTGCCTTCTGCCCACTGCGTGGAATCCATCGGAATCTGAACGTAGTTTGCTGTGGGATCTTCGCCGCTTACAAGTCCGAGAGTCGAAATCTTGCCTGCGTAGTTCTTCCAGTTGTCGTTGAGGATGATGTCCTTAAGAGTGTCCTTCGTTGTGGGAGCAAGACCCTTCATAGCGGAAGTAACTGTTATGCCTTCGCCGTATTTGCCGTCGATGATAGCTTTCTGGTCAACGTCAACGCCGATAACCTTGCCGCTGAACTTCTTTGCTGCTTCTGCTGCGGATGTATAGATACCGCCGCCGCAAGCGAATACGATTTCCGTTCCGCCCTGATACCATGTTTCCATCTTTGCCGTGATGTCCGCGTCGCCGCTGAACTTACCGCCGTAAACATAGTTGATGGCAACTGTTGTGTTCAGTTCTTTTGCAGCTGCGTCAGCGCCCTGAACAAAACCGTAACCGTAACGAACAACTGCGGGAACTGCCATACCGCCGAGGAAGCCGAGCTTTGTATAGCCGAGCTTAACTGCTGCGTAGCCTGCCATATAACCGCAGAGCTCTTCCTGATAGATAGCGCAGTAAACGTTGGACATATCAACATACTTGGAAAGATCCCAGTTGTCGGGGTTATAGTCATACTTCTCGCCCTTAGCTGTAACGCCTGCTTCGAGAAGGTCGCCCTTTGCAACGTCAAGAGCGAAGAACTTAACGTCCTTGTTCTTGGGGGCTGTCTCAACGATAGCGCCTGCAAAAGCATATCCGGGCATAACGATTACGTCAAAGCCTTCGCTGATAGCCTTTTCGATCATGGCAACACGGGATTCTGTGTTGTCACCTGTGGGTTTGAAGTATTTCTTTTCAATTTTGTTTTCGTCACAGAAAGCTACAACAGCTTCCCATGTTGTCTGGTTGAAGGACTCGTCTGTGATGTCGCCGTAGTCAGTTATCATCGCAACTTTTGTACCTGTCTTGGTGTCGTCTTTTCCGCAGCCGACCAAAACAAAGCAGCAGAGAGCCATTGAAACTGCCAAAATGATTGAAATAAACTTTTTCATTTGAATGAAGCCTCCGTTTTTTGTTTGTTTTCGGTTAGTTATTAACCTTGTATATTGTATCACGTCATTTGTAAAAAATCAATAAAATATTCATACTTTTTTCTTATTTTTTTGGCTTTTTAAGCCAACACGTCAACTTGCACTAAAAGCAAAACGCTCCTTTGGGCAATTTGCCGAAAAGAGCGCTTGTATGTTTGTATCAAAATAGTGTGCAACCTATTTCTTTGAAGAATTTTATCTTCTCATAAAGTTGCTTTTCGTCAACTTTCAGCTTTTTTGCAAGGCATTTTATGCAGAGACACTCCTCCTCCGGCGTTTCCCTGTATATCAGTCGACGGTAAAGCGCGGTCTCATCACACGTTAGCTTTTCGCCGCAGCCCTTGCAGTTGCTCATTTAACCTTCACGAGTTTCGCAGTTACGACTCTGCATCCGCCCGCCTCAACGTGCATGTCGATGAAGTCCTTGAATATACCGAGGTGTTCGCCCGTGAAAGCGTCTGTCGCGTCAAAGCCGTAGCCGCAGAGAGGATCAAGACCGAGATCGCTGTACGGCATCATTATGTCCTTGTCAACATCATATGCGTTGAAGAAGCCGATGGCATACGTGCCATCCGAAAGGTGCTTGAAGAGTGAGAAGTTTTCCTTCTGACCTCTGTTATCTCCGACTATTATCGGAGGACGCGCATCTTCGTCACGGCAGATTGAAATAAGCGTGTGATTTGTGATGAGTTTTTTCGTCTCTTCATCAATGTTTCTTATGTCACAACCGAGCATGAGAGGCGAGGAAAGCATGCACCATATAGCAAAGTGATAACGGTAATTTGCCGCAGTGCAACCCTGCCCGAAGCCAATGTTTCCCTTGCCGTAAAGCCCTGTGACAAGCATGTCAAGGTCGTTAAAGCACCCGGGAGCGGAATAGCAGAATTTATCTTTTTCCTTTGTCACTATGCCCTTTATCGACTCAAACGTATCCGTTATATCGCCTGTTGTTCTGTACATATGAGCGCCGACGGAGCGAGCCCATTCATGGACGTTCTGATTGCCCCAGTTGCAGGCGGAGAAAAGTATTTCCCTGCCGGTTGAGCGAAGAGCAAGTGCCATTCTGTTGTATGACTGATAGCTCGGGCTGCCGGGGTGATAGCAGTTGTCATATTTGAGAAGGTCTATACCGACGCTTGCAAAGTAATTTGCATCATCAAATTCGTGACCGAAGCTGCCGGGATATCCCGCGCAAGTCTTGACGCCGCAGCAGGAATACATGCCGAATTTCAGTCCCTTGGAATGAACATAGTCCGCAACGGCTTTCATTCCGTTCGGGAATTTTTCCTCATCCGCAACAAGCATGCCGTTTTCGTCACGCTCTTTTTTGCTCCAGCAATCGTCAATTACAAGATACTCATATCCTGCGGCAAGATATCCGCCGTCGACCATTGCGTCAGCCATTTCTTTTATAAGCTGCTCGTTTATATCCTTTGTGAATGTGTTCCATGAGTTCCAGCCCATGGGCGCTCTGCTTGCAAGCATTTTTCAATACCTCGTTTCCCATTTGGTGTTTAAGTAAATATATCATATCAGAAACAAAAAGTCAACATCAAATGACGTTATCGCAAATCAAAAAGGATCAGAAGCCCGCTCTCTTTGATAAAAATATAAAGTTCGCACAAAACAATAACCGAAGTTTCTTTTGCCTTCTTTTCTTTTCAAATCACAAATCAAAAAGGAGCGGAAGCCCGCTCCCTTTGATGAAAATATAAAGTTTGCACAAAACAATAACTAAAGTTTCTTTTGCCTACTTTTCTTTTCAAAGAAAAGTATGGTCAGTAGTCAATGACGACCATCTGATGACACTCAAGCCTGTCAACCGTGTAAGTAAGAACGCCGTCCGAATAATCAAAGTCTATGTCCCGCATCTGCGGTGCAAGGTACACTCTCTTCGGCTTTGTATAGAGCCTCAAAGTCACCTCCGTACCGTAAACGGGTACGATGTCTTCAATTATTTCAACCTTCTGTCCGCGCTTGACCGGAGTGGCATAGAGAAGATGGTTTACATATCTGTGCTCGTCGTATTGATCCATAAGAGTCACAACTCCGAGCGATCCGAGATTCGTCGTCAGCGTTTTTTCGTCGCCGAGGAGAACGTCAATAACATGCTCGACAACCCTCTTTGCGATGAGCGAACCCTTCAGCGCATATTCCGTAAATAACTTAAACGAAATATATGCGCCGTCCTCTCCGAGAGTGACCGCCGGATATGTTTTCGTCGGGTCGTTCGGCGTCTGTGCGTGCGAAGAAAAATGGAAGGTCGTGCGATTGAAATACGGATTTTCTCTGACCGCAAGCACCTCGCCCGCAGCATCTATATCGTAGCAGGGCTGATAAATGACATATGCGGAATTGTAAAGCCCCTCCATCTCAAATTCCGGACGGATATATGCGGGATTATATTCGCATTCGCCGTTGAACTCCGCGCCGAGGTCGAAAGCAAAGCCGCTTCCGTCGGCATAGAGGCCGGACGTTCCGGACGCAAGAATTTTGCCTCCGCCTTCTGTAAACGCTTTCAGCTTTTCGGCTGTTTCGCCGTCAAGCATTGAGTCGTCCGTCAGAATTATCAGCTTGTATTTGCCGAAATCACCTTCGGTATCCACAACGTCAAACAGATATTTTCCTTCAAGCAGAATTCTGCTTGCTCCCGTCGTGCCCATCCATGAAAGTCGACCGGGAGAAGGCTTTCCGGGATTCATATGATAGAAAAGAGCCTCCTGAGAAAGCACCGCTATATCGGCAACCGACTCAACATTGTCAAGCCACGGCTCCTTTCTCTCTATCTCGGAATATGCCTCGCCTATGAGCTTATATGTTGCCATATCCATTGCTCCGAGCGGATGAAGCTGGTCACCTATCGACATTTTCGCACCGTTTGCGGCGGAAAGCGCCGTTTCATAGCGGAGAGCGTTCGGATGCTTGAAACCGCCGAATTCGCCCCATGAAAGATGGAATTTTCCCGTCATGCCGAGGAAGTCAAGTCCGAGCGTTCTTGCATAAGCCGCAGACATCGGGAAATGGTCATAGCCCCAGCCACCTGTCGGCAGACTTTCAAGCTCAAGATGCGAGTTTGCAAAGGTGAAATCTCTGTGACCGCACTGAATGTGTCCGGCGTTGTGGAAAACGGGCAGTCCCGGCTTGTATTTGTCAATTGCCTCTCTCACGCGCTTTGTGTAATTGAGATAGGTTTCAACGCCCATTCTGTAAGCGTTTTCCTCGTTATAGGGGTCTTCCCCTCTGTCCAGCATTTTCTTTACGCAGTGCTGACAATAGCACGGCAAAGCGCCGACTATGTCAAGGAAGATGCCGTCACAGTCATACTTTTGAACAACCTCCTCCACCTGCGCGATGAGATAGTCAAGATACGGCGTGTTCATGCACATGCGATGATAGCCCGGCTTTGTGAAGTTTTCCGTCCAGTAAAAGGTTTCATCGGGATTGCGCATAAGCCATTCCGTATGCGGACGCGCCATTTTCTCATCAAGTCCGGCAGAGATATAAACCGGAGTCCTGACGCCGATTTCGTGCGCCGCAGCGATCTGTTCGCCGAGAAGGTCAAAATCCAGATGCGGGTGCATTTCGCACGTTTCCGAGGGGAAATATGCCCAGCCGTGATGACATTTCGCAAAAAGGGTTATCGAATTTACGTGTCCCTCGCGGAGTGCCCTCTGGAACTGCTCCTTTGAAAATCGGGAGCCTATTCCCTCTATCTCCCCGCTCGTGTGAAAATCAAGGTGTACCTGTCTGAAATTCATATCGGTTTCTCCTTATCTTGCAATCTCTTCCATTATATAAGCTTCGAGAATGTCGCCCTCTTTTATATCATTGAATTTTTCAAGTCCGACGCCGCATTCATAGCCCGAGGCAACTTCTTTTACGTCGTCCTTGAAACGGCGGAGCGAGGAAATTTTGTCCTCAAATATCACAACGCCGTCACGTACTACGCGGATAAGCGAAGCGCGCGTGATTTTGCCGTCCTGAACGTATGAGCCGGCAATCGTGCCGACGTTCGGAACGTGAATTGTCTGTCTGACCTGTGCATGACCGAGAACGTTCTCGCGGTAAACGGGTTTAAGCATTCCCTTGATAGCCGCTTCGATTTCCTCAATGCACTCATAAATAATTCTGTATGTGCGGACGTCAACTCCCTGCGCCTGCGCGGAGTCGAGCGCCGCCTTATCGGGACGGACATTGAAGCCGACGATGATCGCATTTGACGCATTTGCGAGCATAACGTCGTTTTCCGTTATACCGCCGACGCCCGTATGAATAACGTTGACCTTGACTTCATCGTTTGAGAGCTTGACAAGCGAAGCCTTGACAGCCTCCGCCGAGCCTCTGACGTCCGCCTTGACGACGATATTGAGATCCTTTACGCCGTCTTTGATCTGCGCAAAGAGGTCGTCGAGATTGACCTTTGCCGATGCGGAAAACTCCGCTTCTTTTTCTTTCGTTCTGCGCTGTTCGGCAAGCTCTCTTGCCATTCTTTCGTCTTCAACAGCGTTCATTTCGTCGCCTGCGGACGGAACGGAGTCAAGACCGACGATTTCGCAAGGAACGGAGGGCTCTGCACTCTTCATAACCTTGCCGTTTTCGTCTCTCATCATACGCACCCTGCCGACAGCCGTGCCGACGATAACCGTATCTCCCTGATGGAGCGTACCGTTCTGAACGAGTACCGTTGCAACCGGACCGAGACCCTTTTTCAGGCTCGCCTCAATGACGATACCCTTCGCTCTGCGGTTCGGGTTTGCTTTCAGCTCTTTCATCTCGGCAATGAGAAGAACGTCTTCAAGAAGGTCGTCTATACCGGTCTTTTTAAGAGCGGAAACGGGAACGCACATAACGTCGCCACCCCATTCCTCGGGAACGAGGTCGTATTTCGTCAGCTCCTGCTTGATTCCTTCCGGATTTGCGCCGGGTTTATCCATTTTGTTTATCGCAACTATTATCGAAACGCCTGCCGCTTTTGCGTGATTGATTGCTTCAACCGTCTGCGGCATGATACCGTCGTCCGCCGCAACGACGAGAATTGCAATATCCGTCGATTTTGCACCTCTCGCTCTCATAGCGGTGAACGCTTCGTGACCGGGGGTATCAAGGAAGGTGATATATTTATCGCCGATTTTTACTCTGTAAGCACCAATTGACTGCGTAATACCGCCTGCTTCGCCTGCCGTGACGTGTGTGTTACGGATGGCATCGAGAAGCGACGTCTTGCCGTGGTCAACGTGACCCATAACGCATACAACGGGAGGACGTTCTTCGAGAGTTTCGCTTGAATCCTCCGCGTCCTCGGAGAAGAGTTTTTCTTCAATCGTTACAACGACTTCCTTTGAAACGATTATATTCATTTCTTCGCCGACGAGGAACGCCGTATCATAATCGACGCTCTGATTTGCCGTTGCCATGACGCCGAGTCCGATCAGCTTCTTTATAAGCTCGCCGACAGTGACCTTGAACTTTGCGGCAAGCTCGGAGACCGTAATCTCATCGGGCACCGTAACCTTGAGCGGCTGTTTTTTGATTTTTTCAAGCTCCGCTTTTCTGAGTTTTGCAAGAGCCGCAGCGTCCTTGTCCCCACGTCTGCCGGCATAAGGATTTTTGCCGTTCTGGGGCTTCTTTCCGACCTTCTGCTTATCCGGAACGTTTGATCTTCTCGCAGACTCCGGAACAAAGCTCTCAAGTCTTTCGTCATATTTGGAAAGGTCGACAGAGCTTGCTCTCGTATCGATGACTCTTGTCTTTCTTCCCGCTTCGACGCTCTCTCCGCCGCCTCTCATCTCCGCTTTCTTGGGCTGAGGGGTCGGCTGTGACGGAGCTTCCCTTCTCGGCTCGGGCTTTTTGGGCTGGTTCTGTGCCTGCGAAGGACGTGCAAATCTGTCTGCCGAGCGACTCGCGCCTCTTTCCGCCTGCTGCGGGAAATTCACTTTCGGCTGATTCTGCTGTTGGCGCGCGGGACGGTTTTCCGTCTGCTGTGCCGACTTCTGTCCGCCCTGCTGAGGTGCCTGTGCCTGCGGTTTTGCGGGCTGTGCGGACTGAGCGCCCTGCGGCTTCTGCTGAGGCGCCTGCGGCTGGGTTTTTTTCTCTTCTGCCGGAGCCTTGGGCACTTCCGCCTTCTTCTCCGCAGGCTCTGCCTTCGCCACGGGCTTCTCCTCTTTAATTTCCTCCTTCGGACGGTCGATATCCGCCTTTCCGGCGAGATAATCTGCCATATTGGTTATCTGATTTGTCGATGTGAGACTGTCGAAAAGCACGGAAAATTCCGTTGCGTCAAGCGTCCCCGTCGATGTCTTCCCCGCTACACCGCTCGCCGTGAGCGCGTCAAGCAGGTCTTTGCTTTTCATGTTAAGGTCTTTTGCAAGATTGTTTATTCTTATCTTCTGTGTTGAAACCATTCATTGTACCTCCCTTATGAGTACTGTCAGAGATTGCCGGTAATAAGCTTTATAAAGTTTTCGTCCCCGATACCGACGCATGCCGTCGCTCTTTTGCCAATCGCTCTGCCGATCTCATCGGGCGTCGCGTCCGTATATTCAAGACGGGCACCGTAATACTGCGCGCAGTTCGATATGCGTTTTTTCGTGTTATCGGACGATTTTTCACTTGCAATCACAAGCTTCACGCTCCCGCCTCTCACCGCGTCGCAGACCATTTCCGTCCCGAGGGTGACTTTTCCGGCTTTTCTTGCAAGTCCGATGAGCGAAAGCAGCTTCGCCGTTTTTCTGTTTTCTCCGTCAATCATTTTTCTATTTCTTTTTCAAGCCTTTCGTAAACCTCATCGGTTATCGGGCAACCGAGCGACGCGGGAAGCTTTTTTCTCGCCTTTTTAAGACAGTCGGCACTGGGACAGATATATGCCCCGCGACCGGACTTTTTCCCCGTTCTGTCAAGTTCGGCGGTTTCGCTGTCAGCCGGCTTGACTATTCGTATAAGCTCGCTTTTCGGTCGTTTTACCCTGCAACCGACGCACTGGCGCTCGGGAATTTTCTTTGTGTTTTCCATTCGCCGCGCCCGCCTTATCAAACCGATTTGATATCTATCTTGTATCCCGTAAGTCTTGCCGCGAGACGCGCGTTCTGACCTTCCTTGCCTATGGAAAGCGAAAGCTGATCGGGCGCAACAAGCACCTTGCAACTGCGCTCGCCGTCCATCTCAACGCTCTTGACTTCCGCGGGAGAAAGCGCCGCGCTGATATATTCTTCGGGCTTTTCACTGAATCGTACAACGTCAATCTTTTCGCCGTTCAGCTCTCTTATAATCTCTCCGATACGGCTGCCTCTGTTGCCTATGCACGAGCCGACAGGATCAACGGAAGCGTCGCGTGATTCAACTGCGATCTTCGTTCTTGAGCCCGCCTCTCTCGCAACTCCGCGGATAACAACCGTTCCGTCCTGAATTTCGGGTACTTCAAGCTCGAAAAGTCTCTTGACAAGTCCGGGATGAGTGCGGGAAAGGGTTACAATCGGCCCCTTAACCTCGTTTTTGACCTCCATAACGAAAACCTTGATATGGTCGCCGACGAAAAACTGTTCGCCGGGTATCTGCTCTCCCTTGAGAAGAACCGCCTCGCTTGTGCCGGTATCAACGATAGCGTTTCCGTTGACGGGATCGATACGGAGCACCGTTGCGGAGATGACCTCTTCCTTCTTGCTTTCGTATTCTTTTATGACCATCGTTCTCTCGGCTTCTCTTATGCCCTGAACGATAATCTGCTTTCCGCTCTGCGCGCTAAGTCTGCCGAACGCCTTTGTTTTGACTTCGGTTTCAACCGTGCCGCCGAGAGCGTATTTCTTGCTTATCGCCTTTGCGTCTGCAAGCGAAATTTCAAGCTCGGGGTCTGTGACCTCTTCAACTATGTTCTTGACTCTAACAACCTTTACGTCCTTCTTTGCGGGGTCGAGAATTACTTTTATATTGCAGTTCTCGCCTATCTCTCTTTTGAGCGCATTTGCAAGTCCCGCCTCTATTTTTTCAATGATGTATTCCTGCGGGATTCCCTTTTCCTTTACGAAAATATCAAGCGCCGTGAAAAATTCTGTGTTCATTTTTGCTAAAAACCTTCCTTCCGTTATTTATTCTATATCGGTGAAATCGAAAAATACGTTTGCCTTTGCCGTTTTTGATATTTCAAACGTTTTTTCCGTGCCGTCTGTTTCAATTGTAAACCTCTCGTCATCGGAGGAGACGAGCGTCCCCTTATATGCCTTGCGACCGGACTCATCGGGAGAATAAAGTCTGACCTCAATCTCCTCGCCTATGCACGCCGCAAAGTGCTGCGGAGTACGGAGTGTCCTTTCGAGTCCCGGAGAGCTGACCTCAAGCGTATAGTTCTGTTCAATCGGGTCTGCCTCGTCGAGCAATGGGCTTATCGCCCTGCTGACTTTTTCACAATCGTCAATGTCAATACCGTCATCCGAGTCGATTGTAATGCGGAGATACCAACCGGCACCTTCCTTTACAAACTCAACATCCCATACGCGATATCCGAGCTCTTCAACGCAAGGCGTGATTATCTTTTCCGCCACCGACGCGATATTTGCTGTTTTTGCCACGGTTTTTCCACCTTTCAAAAGTATTCTTTACAAAGAATTGAGACCGGGCGAAGCCCAGTCTCAATGTCCTTTCTTTATTCTGCCGTTATTATATCATAACCAATTCAAGATTGCAATACTTTTTTGATATTTTTCCGGTGGCAAGTGCGATTTTTGCGGCATATTATAGATTGAACGCATTATAACCGACAAAAGGAGCTTCCGAATGAAAATCATCGTCCTCAAATCGCCGAAGTTTCTTTCTCCGCTATTGAAAAAGATATTCGGCAGAAAGAAACGCGGAAAATAAAATCAGGTACATAAAGCAAAAACGAATATCCGTGAAAACAAAAATGAAGCTCCCGTCCGAGAGCTTCATTTTTTTAACTTATATTTTAATTATACAAGCTTTATAAGTGCCATTTCGGCAGCGTCACCACGACGGGGGCCGAGCTTATAGATAGCTGTGTAACCGCCGTTTCTGTCGGAATACGTGGGAGCGATTTCGTCAAATAGCTTCTTTACAACATCTTCCTTTGTGATGTATGAAAGAGCCTGACGGCGAGAAGCGAGAGTGTTTGTCTTGCCGAGAGTGATCATCTTCTCAGCCATGCATCTTACTTCCTTTGCTCTTGTAAGAGTTGTTTCTATCGAACCGTTTTCCAAAAGATAAGTGACCATTCCGCGAAGCATAGCATTTCTATGCGCGGTCACTCTGCCGAGTTTTCTGGTTCCGGGCATGTTGTTTTTCCTCCTTTTCCCTATTTTTCATAAGGATTTCAGCATGTGCAGCTTTTTTAATTCACAAAAGAAATCAGTCCTCTTCCTTCCGCAGGGTAAGTCCGAGCGAATGGAGCTTCTGGATGACTTCTTCGAGCGATTTCTTGCCGAGGTTTCTGACCTTTATCATGTCCTCTTCGGTCTTGCTGGTCAGATCCTCGACCGTATCGATGCCCGCGCGCTTCAAGCAGTTGAAGCTACGAACGGACAGGTCAAGCTCCTCAATGGTCATCTCAAGTACTTTTTCTTTCTTGGTTTCTTCTCTTTCAACCATTATCTCTGCTCTCTTTGCTTCTTCGGAAAGATCAACAAAGAGATTGAGATGTTCGTTGAGTATCTTGGCTCCGAGCGATACAGCCTCTCTTGCGGAGATCGTACCGTTCGTCAGCACGTTAATTGTGAGTTTGTCAAAGTCTATGCTGTTACCTACACGCGTGTTTTCAACGTTGTAGTTTACGTTATAGACCGGGGTGAAAATCGAATCGACGAAAATCACGCCAAGCTGACCTGATGAATAATCCTGCTTGTTTTTTTCCTGAGACACATAGCCCGAACCGTGATCAAAAGTGAGCTCCATATGGAAGCGCACGCCTTCGCTGACTGTTGCTATGTGATGCTCGGGATTAAGAATCTGCAATTCGTCGTCGCAAATGATGTCTCCTGCAGTAACGTCGCATGCGCCCGTTACGTCAATGGAAACTGTCTTTGCCGAATTTGAAAAGAGCTTTGCCGTTATACCCTTGACATTGAGAACGATTTCGCAAACGTCCTCCTTAACGCCGGGGACTGTGGATATTTCATGAAGAACATCCTTGCCGCCGCCGCTCATGCGTATGCTTACGACAGCTACGCCCGGAAGCGAGCTGAGAAGCACTCTGCGGAGAGAGTTGCCGAGCGTTGTGCCGTAACCTCTCTTGAGAGGCTCGACCACAAAAGTTCCGCTTCTTCCGTCATCGCTTGTGTCAATTGCTGTAATATTCGGCTTTTCTATCTCGATCATTGATTAACCCTCCTGTAAATTTTTTATGCACTCACAGTGCATTCTGTTGCGGCACCGCCTGCGTTCCCGATAAACCGTTCCGCAGGGCGGCGTCGGAGGCAAATTATTACTTGGAGTACAACTCGACGATGAGATGCTCCTGGAACGGGAAGTCGATATCTTCTCTTGCGGGAAGATTTACAACCGTTGCCTTGGCATTTGCTTTATCGACGTCAAGCCAGCTCGGGAAAACCTTGTTATCCATGAGCTCAAGCAGGGATTTGATCTTTTCGGAATCGCGGGAGGAATCGCAAAGAGCGATAACGTCACCCTTCTTTACGATGATAGAAGGAATGTCCGCTTTCTTTCCGTTGATTGTGAAGTGTGAATGAAGAACGAGCTGTCTTGCTTCCTTGCGGCTTTCAGCAAGTCCCATTCTGTAAACAACGTTATCAAAACGTCTTTCAAGGAGGCAAAGAAGATTTTCACCTGTCTGACCTTCTTTTTTAGCAGCCATCTCATAGTATGATCTGAACTGTTTTTCAAGAACGCCATAGTATCTTTTAGCCTTCTGCTTCTCACGAAGCTGCATATAGTACTCTTTGCCTTTTTTAACCTGTGCTGCGCCGTGCTGACCGGGAGCTGTTCCGCGGCGAGTTACGGGGCACTTATCAGTCAGGCAACGCTCACCCTTGAGGAAGAGCTTTGTGCCCTCTCTGCGGCACATTCTGCACACAGGACCTGTATATCTTGCCATAGTGTATAGTACCTCCAATAATTATTTCAGACACGTCTGATCTTGGGCGGTCTGCATCCGTTGTGCGGAACAGGTGTTACGTCGCGGATAAGCGTTACTTCGAGACCGACAGTTGAAAGAGCTCTGATTGCAGACTCTCTGCCCTGACCGGGGCCCTTAACGTAAACCTCAACACTCTTCATTCCGTTATCAACAGCGATCTTGCCTGCTGTTTCGGCAGCCATCTGAGCTGCGAAAGCAGTGGACTTCTTTGAACCTCTGAAACCGAGCTCGCCGGCGGATGCCCACGATACTGCGTTTCCGTTCATATCTGTGATAGTAACGATTGTGTTGTTGTAAGTTGCACGGACGTGAACTGCGCCTTTTTCGACGTTCTTACGTTCGCGGCGCTTTTTGACTGCCTTTTTTGCTACTGTTTTAGCCATCTGTTCGTCACTCCTTATTTCTTCTTATTCGCGATCGTCTTAGCTTTACCTTTTCTTGTTCTCGCGTTGGTCTTTGTTCTCTGACCACGGACAGGCAAGCCTTTTCTGTGTCTGACACCACGATAGCAACCGATTTCGATCATTCTCTTTATGTCAAGAGCAACCTCGCTGCGGAGAGCACCCTCAACCTTGTGCGAATTTTCGATTTCGTCGCGGAGTTTTGAAACGTCATCTTCTGAAAGATCCTTGCAGCGGATATCGGGGTCGATTCCTGTTTTGGCGAGGATCTGATTTGATGTTGTTCTGCCGATACCGTAAATATAAGTGAGACCGATCTCAACTCTCTTCTGGTTCGGAAGTTCAACGCCAGCTATACGAGCCATTTAATTGTACCTCCCTTTCCTGCTTAACCCTGTCTCTGCTTGTGCTTGGGGTTTTCGCAGATTACCATTACGTTGCCGTTTCTTTTGATTATTTTGCATTTTGAGCAAATTTTCTTAACGGAAGGTTTTACTTTCATTGTATATTACCTTTCCTTTCAGCTTTGATTATTTTCGCTTGGAAGTCTCCATGTGATGCGACCCTTTGTAAGATCGTAAATGGAAACCTCTATCGTGACACGGTCGCCCGGCACGATTCTGATATAGTTCATTCTGAGTTTTCCCGAAAGCTGCGCGGTCACTATATGACCGTTCGGGAGCTTGACTTTGAAGGTTGCGTTCGGCATTGCCTCAACAACAGTACCCTCAAATTCTATAACATCGTCTTTTGGCATTGATTTCCCTCCTGAATGTCTCTCATTCAACTTTTGTAAGAAGCTCAGGCTCGCCGTCGGTTATTGCAACGGTGTGTTCATAATGAGCGGAGAGCGAACCGTCAACGGTTACGACCGTCCAGTCATTATCAAGCACTCTTACCTCATAGCTGCCTGCTGTTATCATCGGCTCTATCGCAATCGTCATACCGGAGAAGAGCCTCGGCCCCCTGCCGCGTGTTCCGAAATTCGGAACTTCGGGGTCCTCGTGAAGCTCTCTGCCAACGCCGTGACCAACGTATTGACGGATAACTCCGTATCCGAGTGACGTTGCGTAGCCGCAGATTTCGGCGCCGATATCACCTATTCTCGCGCCGTTTCTTGCCATTGCGACACCGCGGAAAAAGCTCTCGCGGGTTCCGTCTATCAGGGCTTGCGCCTCATCTGATATCTTTCCCACCGCAAAAGTATTTGCGCTGTCGCCATTGAAGCCTCGGTAGCAAGCGCCGACATCTATCTTGACAATGTCGCCTTCATGAAGTACGCGATGCTTGCTCGGTATTCCGTGAATGACTTCATCGTTTATGCTGATGCACGCGCTGCCCGGAAAGCCGCCGTAACCGAGAAACGTGGGTCTTGCCCCACAGCGTTCGATAAATTCTCTTATGACCGTATCAAGATAAGCGGTTGTAACGCCTTCCCTGATATGATCCCTCGCTGTGAGGATCGCCTCTCCCGTTATTCTGCCGGCTTTTCGCATCAATGCCAGCTGTTCGCTGTTTTTGATTGATATCATAGGTAATTAACCTCTGAATTTTTCAATCGCGGCAAGCGTGAGTGCCGTTGTATCGGCAACCTGCTCCTGACCTTCAACCGTGACCAGCTTGCCCTTCGAAGCATAATATTCCTTCAAAGGCTCTGTCTGCTCATGGTAAACGTGGAGTCTTTCCTTTACAACCTCGGGGACATCGTCCGCGCGGGTGTAAAGTTCACCATCACACTTGTCACATTTTCCTTCGGATTCCGACGGGTTATAAAGAATGTGATATGTGCTACCACACTTTTTGCAAAGGCGTCTGCCGCCCATGCGTGCCACAATCTTCTCGTCCGGAACTTCAATGCTTATTACGAGATCCATATTAACGCCCATGGCATCAAGCGCTTCCGCCTGGGGTACTGTCCTCGGAAAACCGTCGAGGATAAAACCGTTTTTGCAATCGTCATCTTTCAGACGATGCTCGATTATACCTATAACGACGTTGTCCGGAACAAGGTCGCCCGCGTCGATATAACTCTTTGCGGACTTGCCAAGCTCTGTTCCCTTTGCCATAGCCTCACGGAGCAATGCACCTGTGGAAATCGTCGGAATGTTGTACTTTTCCGAAACTATCTCCGCCTGCGTGCCTTTGCCTGCGCCGGGAGCTCCTAAAAACATAAGTTTCATAGCATTTCCTCCCTTAAATCACGTTTGTAATCCCGCGCTCCCCCACCGCTTTCGCAGCGGGGAAACACGAAAATCTTCTTTACTGAAGGAATCCTTTGTAATGGCGCATAGCCATCTGGGATTCCATATCTCTGATCGTTTCAAGCGCAACGCCCACAACGATGAGGAGCGAAGAACCGGAGAACGAAACAACGCCGATACCGACCGAGAAGAGCTCTGTCGATATGATGTTTATGATCAGCGGTACGCACGCGATTATTCCGAGGAAGAATGCGCCCATAAGCACCACTTTGTTCAGCACCTTCTGAATGTACTGAGCCGTGGGCTTTCCGGGACGGATACCGGGAATCGATCCGCCCTGCTGCATAAGGTTGTTTGCAACCTCAACAGGGTTGAAAGAAATCGAAATGTAGAAATACGCGAACGCAATAATCAGAACGAATAAAACGACTGCGTAAATCCAGTTGTCGGATGAAAGGGCGTTCTGAACCTTAGCCCAGAAGCTACCCGACTTGGGCTGACAGAGATAAATGATTGTTACGGGGAGAGAAACGATCGTCGAAGCGAAGATGATCGGCATAACGCCGGACATGTTCAGCTTTATCGGAAGGTTGGAGTTCTGACCGCCATACATCTTTCTGCCAACTACGCGCTTTGCGTACTGAACGGGTATACGTCTTTCTGCGTCCGTCATATAAACCATGAATATGATGGAAGCAAGAACAACGAGAATCGCAAGTACGGAAAGTACAACGGCTACAGCAACATAAGAGTTGTCTTTCTTGAGGTACTCTGTTATCTGAGCGGAGAAGCTTGCGATTGTGGAAGGAATTCCGCAGAGGATGTTTGCAAAGAGTATCATGGAGATACCGTTGCCGATTCCCTGCTCGTCAATCTTCTCAGCCAGCCACATGATGAGCGATGCGCCCGCCGTGTAGCAGAGGATTATCGTGACTGCAATAAAGACTGTCTCAAACTTGTTTGAGCCTTTTGTTATGATATCGCCACCATAGGCTATTGTCATCTGCGAAGAGCTGAGAAGCTTGTAATAACCGAATGCTGTTACAAGCGCAAGACCTACTGTGAGATAACGTGTAATTCTTTCAAGTTTCTTTCTGCCTTCTTCGCCCTGCTTTGAAAGCTTTTCAAGAGCAGGGATGGCAACAGCAAGAAGCTGAACAACGATCTGCGCCGTGATGTAAGGCGAAACCGCAAGAGCAAAAAGCGTTCCCTTTGAGAAAGCGTCACCTGAAAGAATGTTCAGATAACTGAATATTGAGCCCGAACCGCCGAGGTCGGCAACCTTGAGGGCTGTCGCCGTGATAAACGGAACGGGGATTGCTGCACCTACACGGTACAGCAGGAGAATGAAGAGCGTAAAGAGCATCTTCTGGCGGAGCTCAGGTATTGCCCAAGCGTTTCTCAGTGTTTTAAGCACTTATACCACCTCGCACTTTCCGCCTGCCTGCTCGATTTTTGCTTTTGCAGACTCGGAAACAGCGCTTACTTTAACGGTGAGCTTCTTTGTAAGCTCGCCCTGACCAAGAACCTTGACTCCGTCAAGAGCCTTGCGAACGATCTTCTTTTCAACAAGATCAGCCTCGGTAACCGTTGCTCCGTCTTCAAATGCGTTGAGAGCTTTAACATTTACTATGGCATATTCGGTCGCGAATTTGTTGTGGAAGCCTCTCTTCGGAAGTCTTCTGTAAAGCGGGATCTGACCGCCTTCGAATCCCGGACGAACACCGCCGCCGGATCTTGCATTCTGACCTTTATGTCCTTTGCCTGCTGTTTTTCCGTTTCCGGAGCCTGTGCCTCTGCCCTTCCGCCAAGCGGGTGTGACAGAGCCCTCAGCAGGTCTGAGTTCATTAAGCTTCATTTGGGTTTTCCTCCTTATACTGTGAATTTTTTCGATACATTGATTTTTGACAATGCTTAAACGTTTTCCACCTTGATAAGGTGAGCGAGTACTCTTGCTTTACCCAAAACGGAAGCGTCATTATTCTGAACAGTTACATCGCCGATCTTGTTGAGACCGAGAGACTTAGCCGTTGCTTTTTGGTTGGGCTTCGCACCGATAAGGCTGCCTGTGAGAGTAATTTTGATTTTTTCCATCTTCATTTACCTCCTCAGCCCTTAACATCTTCGCTTGTGAGTCCGCGAGCAGCTGCAACCTGTTCTCTTGTGCGGAGAGCACGAAGGCCTTCAAATGTAGCCTTAACTACGTTTGTGGGGTTGCTGGAGCGCAGGCATTTAGCTCTGATGTCCTTGATTCCCGCCATTTCAACCACCGCACGGACTGTGCCGCCGGCAAGGACGCCTGTACCGGGAGCAGCGGGCTTAAGAAGCACCTGAGCTGCGCCGTAGCGACCGATAACTTCGTGGGGGATCGTCGTTCCCTTAAGGGAAACTTCGATGATGTTTTTCTTAGCGTCTTCAATACCCTTGCGGATCGCTTCGGGATATTCGCTTGCTTTTCCAAGACCGTAGCCAACGTGACCGTTGTAGTCACCAACTACCATAATAGCAGTCTGACGAGCGATGCGGCCGCCCTTGACGGTTTTGGAAACACGGTTTGTAGCAACTGTTCTCTCTGTGAGTTCGAGAGTTGCAGGATCGATTATTTTAGCCATGTTATTCCTCCTATCAGAATGCGAGACCGCCCTCACGGGCTCCGTCTGCGAGTGATGCAACTCTTCCGTGGTAAACATAGCCGCCACGGTCAAATACTACATCCTTAATTCCTTTTTCAAGGGCTCTTTCGGCAATCTTCTTACCGACGAGCTTTGCGGCATCCTTGTTGCCGCCGTAGTTTTCAAAATCCTTCTCGAGAGAGGACGCCGAAACGAGTGTTACGCCGTTTACGTCATCAATGATCTGAGCACTGATGTTTGCGAGAGAACGGTAAACACAAAGGCGCGGTCTTTCGGGAGTTCCTGAAATCTTCGCTCTGACTCTCTTATGGCGAGTCAAGCGAGCTTTATTGCTATCTTTTCTTGATACCATGATCGTCCGCTCCTTTCATTACTTACCGGTCTTGCCGGCTTTACGGCGAATCTTTTCGCCCGTATACTTAACACCCTTGCCGAGATACGGTTCAGGCGGTCTCTTTTCACGGATCTGAGCGGCGATCTGCCCGACAGCCTGCTTGTCGATACCGTGAACGATGACTACGTTTGAGTTCGGTACTTCAAATGTGATCCCGTTCTCTTCCTTGAAGATGATGGGATGTGAATAACCGAGTGAAAGAGTAAGGGTTTTGTTTGCGAGAGCTGCCTTGTAACCTACGCCGACAATCTCAAGTGTCTTTGAGAAGCCTTTTGTAACACCATCAACCATGTTGGCAATGAGTGTACGTGTGAGGCCGTGAAGCGCTCTGTATTCCTTATCATCATTGGGGCGTTCAACTATGATGAAGCCACCTTCATTCTTTATAGAGATTCCGGAGTGGAATGTCTCTGTAAGAGTGCCCTTGGGCCCCTTTACCGTAACCGTGCCGCCGTTGATTGTAACTTCAACGCCTGCGGGAACAGCGATATGTTTTCTACCGATTCTTGACATATTCTCTCCTCCCTCCGATTACCAGACAAAGGCGATTACTTCGCCGCCGACGCCGAGCTCACGAGCTTTTTTGTCGGTCATTATGCCCTTTGATGTTGTTACGATGGCAATGCCGAGTCCGCCGAGGACTTTGGGCATGTCTTCGCAGTTTGAATAAATACGAAGACCGGGCTTGGAAACTCTGCGGAGTCCCTGGATGGTCTTTGTCTTACCCTTACCGTATTTAAGAGTAATTCTGATGATTCCCTGTCTGCCGTCTTCAATGATCTGATAGCTCTTGATGTAACCCTCTGCAACAAGAATGTCAGCGATAGCTTTCTTCATGTTGGAAGCGGGAACGTCAACCGTTTCATGCTTTGCGTCATTCGCATTTCTGATACGTGTGAGCATATCGGCAATTACGTCTGAGATTTGCATTGTTATTTCCTCCTTAATGCAAGTTTTCGCGAAGCGTGTGTGCGCTTCGCCTTGCCTGCCGGATTTTCTCCGGCGGCGTGTCGGCGGTTAAAGCTCTTCACTTTCCTTCCGACAAGATGGAGCGTTTACCGTGTTATTACCAGCTTGATTTCTTTACGCCGGGTATCTGACCCTTGTAAGCAAGCTCACGGAAGCAGATTCTGCAAATGCCGTATTTACGGAGATATGCGTGAGGTCTGCCGCAGATTTTGCATCTCGTATATTCTCTTGTAGAATACTTCTGAGGCTTCTGCTGTTTGAGTTTTAATGCTGTTCTTGCCATTTATCTTACCCCCATTATTTAGCAAAGGGAGCGCCCATCAGAGTGAGGAGCGTCTTTGCTTCTTCGTCTGTTGTTGCAGTCGTAACAAAGGTAATATCCATACCCATGATCTTCTCAACCTTGTCATATTCGATTTCGGGGAAGATGAGCTGCTCTTTGAGACCGAGCGAATAGTTGCCACGGCCGTCAAAAGCGTTGGGGTTGATACCGCGGAAGTCACGAACGCGAGGGAGCGCGAGGTTGAACAGTCTGTCCATGAATTCGAACATTCTGTCACCGCGGAGCGTAACCTTTGCGCCGATTTTCATTCCGGCTCTTACCTTGAAGTTTGCTACCGACTTCTTTGCGAATGTGGGTACAGCCTTCTGACCTGTGATATCGGTGAGATAACCGATAGCGAGGTCGATGACCTTCGGGTTGTCTTTGCCTTCGCCGCAGCCCATATTGATAACGATCTTATCAAATCTCGGTATCTGCATCGAGCTCTTGTACGAAAACTTCTTTGCAAGTTCCGGAGCGACTTCGGCTTTATAGAATTCTTTCAATCTTGCTGCCATTTCATCTTACCTCCATTAAAACTTGCTGCCGCATTTTGCACAAACGCGGGTCTTTACCGTTTTGGTCTTGCCGTTTTTGTCCGTCTTTGTTTCGACGAGCGTCTTCACACGGCGACCGGCTTTGCACTTGTCGCAATAAAGCATAACCTTGTCTGCGTAAATCGCACCCTCGACCTTCATAATGCCGCTGGGATCGTTCTGCTTTCTTGCTTTAACGTGCTTTGTCTGTACGTTTACTTTTTCAACGATGACCTTGCCCTCTTCGGGGGATACCGCAAGGACTTTGCCCTTTACGCCCTTGTCTTCACCGGAGATAACAATAACGGTATCGTCTTTTTTAACATGCATCTTCATTTCAAGATTCCTCCATTAAAGTACTTCGGGGGCGAGAGAAAGAATTTTAAGATAATCCTTGTCTCTGAGCTCTCTTGCTACAGGTCCAAATATACGTGTGCCTCTCGGCGTCTTGTCATCCTTGATGATTACTGCCGCATTCTCGTCGAATCTGAGAGTAGAGCCGTCGGGGCGTTTAATACCCTTAACGGTACGGACGATAACAGCCTTAACGACCTCGCCCTTCTTTACCTGACCGCCGGGAGCTGCCTTTTTAACGGCTGCGACCACAACATCTCCGACACCGGCATATCTTCTTCCGGTACCGCCGAGCACACGAATACACATAAGTTCTTTTGCGCCGGTATTGTCGGCGACTTTCATAAGCGATTGCTGTTGTATCACTGTGCTTTCCTCCTTAGCATTCACATCTCACAGGCTGCGACAAAATAGCCGCTCCAGCCCTGCACTGTGAATTTTATTTTGCTTTTTCGATTATGGAAACCAAACGCCATCTCTTGTCTTTAGAAAGGGGTCTTGTTTCCATTACGCTGACCTTGTCGCCGATGGCACACTCATTGTTCTCATCGTGAGCTTTGAGCTTAACCGTTCTCTTGACGACCTTGCCATACTTGGGGTGCTTAACGTTGTCTTCGATAGCAACAACGATCGTTTTGTCCATTTTGTCACTTACGACCTTGCCGACTCTCGTTTTTCTGAGATTTCTCTCTGTTACTTCACTCATGACATTTCTCCTCTCTCAGATTACTGTTCGTTCTTCTCGCGAAGGACTGTCATAACTCTCGCGATGTCCCTCTTGGTTTCCGTAATCTTGTGGGGATTGTCAAGCTGGTTTATCGCGTGCTGGAAGCGAAGGTTGAACAACTCAGCTTTAAGCTCCTTGAGCTTCGCATCGAGTTCAGCGGAAGTCATTGTTTTAAGTTCTGCTGCTTTCACTGTATTATTCCTCCTCTGCTTCTTCTTTCTTTACAAACTTACATTTGATCGGGAGCTTGTTGGCTGCGAGACGCATAGCTTCCTTTGCGTCCGTTTCGCTAACGCCGTCCATTTCAAACATAACTCTGCCCGGCTTAACAACTGCAACCCAGTATTCGGGAGAACCTTTACCGGAACCCATTCGGGTTTCAGCGGGCTTTTCCGTGATCGGCTTATCCGGGAAGATCTTGATCCATACCTGACCGCCACGTTTGATGTAACGCGTCATAGCGATACGGGCTGCCTCGATCTGGTTGGATTTGATCCAGCATGGCTCAAGTGCTACAATACCGTACTCACCATTTGTGATCTTGTTTCCTCTTGTAGCTTTTCCTGCCATGGAACCACGGAACTGTTTACGATGTTTTACTCTCTTAGGCATTAACATAATTACTTAGCTCCTCCTTCCTTGTTTGCTTTTGTAGGAAGTACCTCGCCTTTGTAGATCCAAACCTTAACGCCAACCTTGCCGTAAGTTGTATCTGCCTCAGCGAATCCATAATCGATATCTGCTCTGATTGTCTGGAGTGGAGTAGTTCCATCATTGTATGTCTCTGTACGAGCCATATCTGCTCCACCAAGACGACCTGAACATGTTGTCTTAATTCCTTTAACGCCGGCCTTCATAGCTCTTCCCATGCAAGACTTCATTGCTCTACGGAAAGAAACACGGTTCTCAAGCTGTAAAGCGATGTTCTCAGCAACAAGCTGTGCATCCTTGTCCGGTCTCTTTACTTCTTTGATATCAACAACTAATTTCTTGTCTGTAAGCTTCTGAACCTCAGCCTTGATCTTTTCGATCTCAGCTCCGCCCTTACCGATTACAACACCCGGCTTAGCTGTATAAATGATAACCTTAACGCGGTCTGAAGCTCTCTCGATCTCAATCTTTGAAACACCAGCTGCGTATAATTTTTTCTTTAAAAATGTTCTGATATTATAATCTTCTACTAAGTAATCAGCGAAATCACCCTCTGCATACCATTTGGAATCCCAGTCCTTGATAACGCCAACTCTTAAGCCATGAGGATTAACCTTCTGTCCCATGATTGCCTCCTATCTTTCATCAAGCACGATTGTAATGTGGCTCATTCTCTTTTCGATTCTGTAAGCTCTACCCTGTGCTCTAGGATGAATTCTCTTCATTGTTGGTCCTTTATTTGCAAAACACTCTGCAACGTAAAGGTTCTCTGCCTTATAGTTCTTTTCCGGATAATTATTTTCTGCGTTAGCGATTGCTGACTCTAATAATTTCTTTACTAAGCTTGAAGCATATCTAGGATTGTATGTTACGATTGCAAGTGCTTCGTTAACACTCTTTCCACGAATAGCATCTAAAACGAAACAAGCTTTCTGTACAGACACTCTAGCATAAGATAACTTTGCTGAAGGTCTTGTATCTCTAACTTCATTTCTCTCTCTCTTGATTTTGGATCTATGTCCCTTTGCCATGGATGAAACCTCCTTTCAATAAATCTTATCTTACGCCTGATTTCTTCTCGTCTTTTCCATGTCCTCTGTAAGTTCTTGTTGCAACGAACTCACCAAGTTTATGTCCAACCATATCCTCTGTAACATATACAGGAACATGCTTTCTTCCATCATGAACAGCGATTGTGTGTCCAACGAATGAAGGGAAGATTGTTGAACGACGTGACCATGTCTTGATTACAGACTTGTCACCAGAAGCGTTCATAGCATCTACTTTTTTAAGTAAGCTTTCATCAGCAAATGGTCCTTTTTTTAATGAACGTGCCATTTATTCAACCTCCTAATTATTTGATTGCACGACCGTCTC
>ERZ779725.92-NODE-92-length-61737-cov-4.102753_pt1 | contig 61737 bp, 54 predicted proteins | sample MGYA00511890_ERZ779725 | MGnify/ENA primary metagenome ERZ779725 (study PRJEB29588, sample SAMEA2148549) | human gut metagenome | biome: human gut; feature: human-associated habitat; material: faeces | place: Denmark | collected 2008/2010 ...
GATTTCAAAGCCTTCGGCTGGTACCGTATCGTACTCGGTGTGATTGTGCTGCTGTATTTCGTAATCAAAACCGTAATTCTGAAATCATAAAATCGAACAATTCCGAAAATTTACCAGGAAAAATAGAAGAAGAAGTATCGTAAAATGAAAAAAATTGTGCGATACTTCTTTTTTTACGCAAAAATTACAAAAAACCCTGTAAAAAGTAACCAAAAGCTGATATAATAGGACACAAGAGGGACGCAGAACCAGAAATTAAAAAAAATACCGAAAATTTGCCATATTTTTATTGACTAAAGATATTCTTATGGTAAAATAAATGTGTGCGCCCCGAGGATATCTTTATTTTCGGTGCAATCAGTATAGGGTGAACGTATCATCCAGGGCAATCTGGAAATACTTTACTATAACCTATCAAAATTACAAGTAGGAGGAAAAGTAACAATGGCAAAATGGGTTTACATGTTCACTGAAGGTAATGCAGACATGCGTAACCTTCTCGGTGGAAAAGGCGCAAACCTGGCTGAGATGACAAACCTGGGACTTCCTGTACCACAGGGATTCACGGTAACAACCGAGGCTTGTACACAGTACTATGAGGATGGCAGACAGATCAACGACGAGATCATGGGTCAGATCATGGAAGCAATCACCAAAATGGAAGGAGTTACCGGAAAGAAATTCGGTGACAAAGAAAATCCTCTGCTTGTTTCCGTTCGTTCTGGTGCAAGAGCTTCTATGCCAGGTATGATGGATACTATCCTGAACCTTGGTTTAAATGAAGACGTTGTTAACGTACTTGCTGAAAAATCCGGCAATGCTCGTTGGGCATGGGACTGCTACAGAAGATTCATCCAGATGTACTCTGACGTAGTTATGGAAGTTGGTAAGAAATATTTCGAAGAGCTTATTGATAAGATGAAGGATGAGAGAGGGGTTAAGCTTGATGTAGAGCTTACAGCGGATGATCTTAAGGAGCTTGCAACACAGTTTAAGGCTGAATATAAGTCTAAGATTGGCAAGGATTTCCCAGATGATCCTAAGGAACAGTTATACGGAGCTATAAAAGCTGTATTCCGTTCATGGGACAACCCAAGAGCTAATGTATACAGAAGAGATAATGATATTCCTTATTCTTGGGGAACAGCAGTTAATGTACAGTCTATGGCATTTGGTAATATGGGGGATGACTGTGGAACTGGTGTTGCATTTACAAGAGATCCTGCAACTGGTGCTAAAGGACTTTTTGGAGAGTTCCTTACTAACGCACAGGGTGAAGATGTTGTTGCCGGAGTAAGAACTCCAATGCATATTCAGGAAATGAGTGAGAAGTTCCCGGAAGCATTTGAGCAGTTTAAGGATGTGTGTGCAACTCTGGAAGAACATTACAGAGATATGCAGGATATGGAATTTACAGTAGAGCATGGCAAGCTGTTCATGTTACAGACACGTAATGGTAAGAGAACAGCTCAGGCTGCTCTTAAGATTGCTTGTGACCTTGTAGATGAAGGACATAAGACAGAAGCTGAAGCTGTTGCTATGATTGACCCTCGTAACCTTGATACTCTTCTTCACCCTCAGTTTGATGCTGATGCTCTTAAGAAGGCTACACCAATCGGTAAGGGCCTCGGCGCTTCTCCCGGTGCTGCTTGCGGTAAGATCGTATTCACAGCCGAAGATGCTGAAAACTGGAACGCTAAGGGCGAAAAGGTTGTTCTCGTTCGTCTTGAAACTTCACCTGAAGACATCACAGGTATGAAGGCTTCACAGGGTATCCTCACAGTTCGCGGCGGTATGACATCACACGCTGCCGTTGTTGCTCGTGGTATGGGTACATGCTGTGTATCAGGTTGCGGCGACATCGCAATGGACGAAGCTAACAAGAAGTTCACACTCGCTGGTAAGGAATTCCACGAGGGTGACTACATTTCAATCGACGGTTCTACAGGTAACATCTACGACGGCGTTATCCCAACAGTTGACGCTACAATCGCAGGTGAGTTCGGCAGAATCATGGCTTGGGCTGACAAGTACAGAACTCTTAAGGTTAGAACAAACGCTGATACACCTGCTGACGCTAAGAAGGCTCGTGAGCTCGGTGCTGAAGGTATCGGTCTTTGCCGTACAGAGCATATGTTCTTTGAAGAGGACAGAATCGCTGCATTCAGAGAGATGATCTGCTCAGATACAGTTGAAGAAAGAGAAGCTGCTCTTAACAAGATTCTTCCTTATCAGCAGGGCGACTTTGAGGCTCTTTATGAGGCACTCGAAGGCAATCCTGTAACAATCAGATTCCTTGATCCGCCGCTTCACGAGTTCGTTCCTACAGAGGAAGCTGACATTGAGAAGCTCGCAGCTGCTCAGGGTAAGAGCGTTGAAGACATTAAGACAATCATCGCTTCACTCCACGAGTTCAACCCAATGATGGGTCACCGTGGTTGCCGTCTTGCAGTAACATATCCTGAAATTGCAAAGATGCAGACAAAGGCAGTTATCCGTGCTGCTATCAATGTTCAGAAGGCACACGCAGACTGGACAGTTGAGCCTGAAATCATGATTCCGCTCGTATGCGATGTTAAGGAACTCAAGTTCGTTAAGAAGGTTGTTGTTGAAACAGCTGACGCTGAAATCGCTGCTGCAGGCATCGACCTCAAGTACGAAGTTGGTACAATGATCGAAATCCCAAGAGCTGCTCTTACAGCTGATGAGATTGCTACGGAAGCTGACTTCTTCTGCTTCGGTACTAACGACCTTACACAGATGACATACGGCTTCTCAAGAGATGACGCAGGTAAGTTCCTCAACGCTTACTATGATGCTAAGATCTTCGAGAACGATCCATTCGCTAAGCTTGACCAGACAGGCGTTGGCAAGCTCATGGAAACAGCTATCAAACTTGGTAAGCCTGTAAACAACAAGCTCCATGTTGGTATCTGCGGTGAGCACGGCGGCGATCCTTCTTCTGTTGAGTTCTGCCACAAGATCGGTCTTGACTATGTATCATGTTCACCGTTCCGTGTTCCGATTGCTCGTCTTGCTGCTGCTCAGGCTGCTATCGCAAACAAGTAATCCACACAGGATGTATTGACAGGTAACTTAATACAAGTTTATTCCTGATATAAATTTGACCTTGCAGATTTTACTCTGCAAGGTCTTTTTATGTCTTATAAAAATCTTTAAAGGTTTCCCACAATTTATATAACGGCGTGTTTTGAAAATTTTTATTGTTTTTGCAAAATCTATTGATTTTACATTTGTTCTTGGGTATAATAATACCAAATCACGATTTAGTAAATCAAGATTAGACAGCATAAGAGGTGTTTTTATGTTTATAGGCAGAGAAACCGAGCTAAAATTTCTGAACGATAAATACAATTCAGATGGCGGACAGCTTGTAGTTTTGTATGGCAGACGGCGTGTCGGCAAAACGGAAACCTTAAGAGAATTTTGCAAAGAAAAACCACATGTATTCTTTTCCTGTACTCAGACAACCGACAGGGTGCAACTTCAAAAATTTTCAAAACAAATATTAAAAGAAAACATTCCCGCAAAAAACTACATTACCGAATTTGCCGATTGGGAAAAAGCTTTCGGCGCTGTTCTCGATTTGCCGTATGGGGATAAAAAGAAACTCTTTATCATAGATGAATTCCCGTATATGTGCAAAGGGAACAAGAGCATTCCTTCTATTCTGCAAAATTTGTGGGATACACAACTTCGGGATTCAAATGTTATGATTGTTTTGTGCGGCAGTGCAATGAGTTTTATTGAAAAGGAAATTCTTGCCGAAAAAAATCCGCTCTACGGTCGTGCTACCGGAATTTTCAAAATGAAAGAAATGGGATTTTACGATGCAGCTAAATTCTTTACCGCATATTCCGAACGGGACAAAGTTATTGCTTATTCTGTTCTTGGCGGTATCCCCCACTATTTAAGGCAATGGAATCCGAAACTAACTATTGAAGAAAATATTAAACAAAACATTTTGACCAAAGGTTGTGTTCTATACAGCGAGGTTGATTTTCTTCTTCATCAGGAACTTCGGGAAACGCCTGTATATAACTCTATCATTGAAGCGGTTGCACTTGGAAATACAACTTTAAACAATATCAGTCAAAAGTCACTCATTGAGGATACTTCCAAAACAAGCGTTTATTTAAAAAATCTGATTGAACTCGGCATTGTGGAACGAGAATTTTCTATTGATGCAAAGATAAAAGAACAGGCAAACGGTAACAGAGGAACATATAAATTAACAGATAACTTCTTCCGATTCTGGTATGCATTCGGTTTTGCAAATTTTTCACAGCTTGAGGACGGCGATGTTGACGGCGTTTACGAATATATTGTAAAGCCCGAACTCCATAAATTTGCATCAGTCGCATTTGAAGATGTATGCCGTGAGTTTGTTCGGAAAATGCAGAAAAATAACGAACTGCCGTTCCGATATTCCAAAATGGGACGGTGGACAGGAAAGACAACAATAAGGGATAAAAACACAGCAAACGGACTTAGAATCGGAGAAACAGAAATAGATATTTTATGTATCGACCAAAAAGCAGAAAATTATTTAGTTGGGGAATGCAAATTCAAAAAGGAAGCATTTACCTATGCAGAATATCTGAACACACTTGCAAAATTAACACCATTGAAGGAAAAGACACAGTTTTATTATGCACTGTTCTCTGAAAACGGTTTTGATGAAAAGATAACAGCCGATACAAAATCAAGTGGCACACTTCTCTTTTCCCTTGAACAAATTGTCAATTACAGTTGACATATATTTTGAATTAACCTAAAAACCGCTCTCGAATATGAGGTATAATAATAGCAAAAATATAATTAAGCCTAAGTGTTTGCAGAGTGCTTTTTATAAGAATTTATATTCACACAGAAAAATGACAAGCTGAGATTTTTCAACTTGTCATTTTTATTTTTGGTCATGGTTATTTAATTATTTAAATGGTTTTGCAAAGCTGCAAAATTTATTAACATAGCTTGATTAAAATTTTAATCAGGATTTTATGCATTTACATAAGAAATTATCACATTAAGATGTAACGGAAAATCTGCTTTCACACGCTTTTCTATGAGCTTCTTCTCTGCGTCTGTTTTTGTATCCGAAATTTTAATATCCACACGGTTTCTTGTGGGAGCTTCAGCAATTGTAAAATTTTCCACACCGTAACCTCTGACAATTCTTTTGAAATCGTCGGGAGTGCATTTTCCGCCAACCTTCTGCTCAGATATTTTAAGCATTTCCCTTCGTTTTTCAAGCGGATAATCGGCATTGATTTTACCGACAAATCTTTCCCTTTCGGTAATCCCGCAGTTTTCCGCTGTGTCAATAAACAACTCCCGTTCCATAGTTTCAAGCATATCAAATTCCGTGTTCAAACCCTCTGCATATGCCAAAAGTTCCGCTCTGATATTTGATTTTGCCGTAACTTTGTAAAGCCCCGTACTTTCTAATTTGGTTTTCATCGAATCAAAGCTGTTCATCACTTCACCCCAATCGTAACTGTACCGACAGTAAAACATTGCGACTTTGCCACCGTCACATCCTGCATATCCGTGTTCCAGTTGTAGTTGGTTATACAACCCGTGTCAATCAGTCTTGCACCGAGTTCCGACAATCTGAAAGTTCCGCCGATAGGGATTGAATTCACATATTCCGCAAAGGCATTTTTGAGCAACTCCTTGACTTCACCTGAAGAATATCCGTCCTCCGCATAGGCAACAACACTCATATTGCAAGCGGTACGCTGGGCATTCGACACAATAACATCAACATTAAGCTCTCTCTGCTTTTCCAAAAGCGACTGAACCTTTGCAACAACATTCGTACCCAATGATGCATCCGCACCCGTAACATAGACATTAACCGTACCTACGCCCCTCACTTTGCCGACGGCACTCGCCTTTGCAACACCGTCAACCGTGAGTGCAAGCTGTTCGTAATATGCCGCATTCGTGCCGTTGGAGGTGTTTATATATGTATCTCTTATGCGTTTGCGAAGTTCATCGTCCGTTTCGGCATCGCAACCGCCCGTAAATTTCTCACGGTTTGTAACCGTTTCAATCTCTGTCGGCACACTCACAGGAACAACCGCACAGCCAAGCCCGATATTACCGTCACTTCCCGCCTGTTCAGCCTCGGCATAAACACTCACAAGCGTGTTGCCGGCACTGATTTCTTCATCCTCGGTCGTAACAAATCGTATCGGCACAAGGTCGGCAGTAGCCACAACACACCCCTTTGGAATTACAATATCGTGACTGCACGGCTGAGAAATATTGAAGGTAATTTCGCCCGTTGACTTCATCGCCTTTTTGCGTTCAATACCTCTCTGCGATGCGAGTTTGTCAAGGCATTCACCGCTTGCGCTCACTGCAAACATCTGTCTTTTCCACCATTCAAGGTTCGTCTGCAGCTTAAAAATCTCGCCGGCAAGCACCTTGAGCCTGATTGCAATGTCGCTCACCTCGTTAAAGCTGTCACCCGTTTCATGCTCATAGGCATTCTTCATTCTGCCGTAAATTTCATCATAGGTTTCCATTTATCTGCACCTCCCTTGTAATATCGTCAACCGTAAGGTCAATCGTAATCTTTCTGCCAACCGACTTAACGCTTGCATAGGTATTTTTCATTTTTGCAAGCGATTCATTGGCAAGCAGTTCAGTCTGCTTTGCCGAGAGTGTTTTGTCCTGCAAAAGCACCTTTGAACCGAAACTTCTGTCATAGACAAATCCGCCGAGTTTTGCCGAAATGCAAAGCACAGCCTGTTGGAATTTTGCGTCACTCCCCTCAAGCAATACCGTATTGCCCGAAGAGCCGATAACGATATCACCGTTTTTAATCATCGTATCCCTCATACTACACCGCCTTGCCGTTGATAAGAACCCTGCCGTCATTTTTCAGCACAATACTCGCTCCGCCCCTTGACGAGAGCATAACCTCGCCCTCATCAAGTTCAACATTTTTCGCAAGCACGCCAAGGCTCACTTCGCCGTTAGCAAGCGGCAAAACAACCGCCGACTCTCCCACGGGAACAACGCTTGCAAAGCCATACGGCACGCAACATTTTATCCCCCTGTGTTCTTCCGAGGAATCCACCGAAACCGTGTTTCCCGAACTTTTCACACCGCCCTTTTCGGCTTTCGGGGCGGTAATCGAATTTTTAGTTATGTAATTCATCAGCCACATCGCCGTTCTCCTTTCCAAGCACAACCGTTGTGCTTTCACCGTTTTTCTCAAGTGAATATTTAATACTTTTCACAATCAAGCCCTCTCTTTTTCCGATGAGAGAGTCATCAATCACAGCCCTTCTGCCGACAACTCCGCACAGACATTCTGCACATTCAAGCATTATTTCAAAGCTCTGCCTGTTGCCGTTTTCAATCATTCTGTCGGCTGTTTTTACCGCATTGTTGTCGAGAAAAGCGTTTACATATCTCACCCTTTTAATCCTGTCGGCAACGCATTTGTTGCTTATAACGCTCTTGTAACCGCCGTATTCCTCGGTGCGTAGTTTGACCTGCGAAATCACCTTGCACGGCTTTATGTACTCACGGAGAGATGTGTAGCCTACTCCGTTTCTGCCGAACACAATCGGCTTTGCACCGCCGTAAGTTCCGCACATCAAAGCAAATCCCGCACCCGTAATTCTCGGACTTTTCCCGTATCTGCCGTTGCAGAATTTTTCAAGCACCTGCCACTCGGTCATGCCCTTTTCAATTTTGATTGTGCCCATAAACGGATGTTCGTCACCGTCATATCCGACAATTCCGAACGGCTTTAAATGCCTTTCAAAAATGAACTTTGCCGCCGGGTTCACATATGTAACAGGCTCTGCCTCATTGTCGAGAAGCCTTCCGGCAAGACTTCTTGCACTCAGCCTTACAATCGCACCGTCGGTTCTCACAATGCTGACAATCTCATCAGCCTGTCCCACAAACACAAGCGACTTGCCGTCATAAGCCTCAAGTATATCGGCATTTCTGAACTTCTCGTCATACGGCACAGTCATCACAAGCTCATCGGCAGGCACATCAACATCTGCCGAAATTTCTGCCGTGAGAACATTTTTAATTTCACACCTTTTGCCGTTTTTATCAGTAAAAAAGTAAGTCAGCACAGCTTAACCCTCCTTGTTCCGAGGTTTTCATCGGGGAACTTAACATCGGGATTCAGCCGCACAAGCTCGTCAATTTTCACCCCTGTTTTGTATGCAATGTCCCACAGGGTTTGTCCGTTTTCACAGTCAAAATATGTAATTACCGTTTTCTGCTTTTTTTCCATAACCTCACGGAACACAAAGCTGTATTCAAGCACATTCGGCTTTGGCTCGCCCTTTATTTCAAGCTTTTCAAACACAACATAAATGCTCGGCAGGTTCGGAACCGAGAGCACTTCTTTTCCGCTGTTTCTGAACACCTCAAACAGCCTTTCAAACTGTTCTGCACAATCCTCGCCGTACAGCTGTCCCGAACCGCTGATTTTCATATTCTTCCGACCCATATCCTGAACGGAAGATTCGCCGAACGGACTTTTCATTTCTGCAACGCTCCTGTCACATTCAAAGCTGATATTCTGCGGATTGTGATGCCACACATATTCACCGAATTTCATCGGCACCGGTTTCATCGGCTTTTCGCCTCCTCTTCTTCGTCAAGTCTGCGACTGTAACGACGGCTTTCCCTTTCAAGGAATTCACCGAACATTTCGGTATCTTTACCGCCGTTCTCAGACTCCGCAAGCCTGTAAAGTTCGTCTGAATTTTTATCATTCATATAATTTTCCTCTCGTCGGCACTGATTTTCACGGTTGCAAGAATACTTCCGCTGCCCTGAGTAACGCTTGAAAATTCAAGCACTTTGCAATCCGTGTAAATGATTTTCTTCTTTGCAAGGTCAAGTTCAAGACTCTTAAAGCTGTCACGCTCCAAAAACGGAGTTTTATCCGTAATCTTCATCACAAAGGTAAGTTCCCATTCATTTGAAACAATCCTTTCAACGGGCTTGTCATTGAAAAATTCCTTGATTTCCGTGAAGGAGTTCTTTCTTGTACAGGTTGCCTTTTCAACGCCGCCGAGAATTTTTCCCTCACATTTCAACACGGCATTTCCGCAATTTTCAAATTCAAAGCCGTCCATTTAAACCTCCTCGCAAAGACAGAATTCCATATTAAAACTCACCGTTCTGTAAATTGCGTTCATATCGGGATCAAATTCAATTGACGCCGCCTCGCTGTGGGTAATCGTCTTTTCCGCATCGGCAGTTTTAAGTCCGAGAAGAATTTCACTTACCACTTCCGAAAGACCGCTTCCGTTCTCGGTTGCAGGAGCATACACCCTGATTTCAACTCCTGCATTGTAGCTTTCACCCTTGATAGACGGCGAAAGGTATCCGCCGATATAGCTTTTCTCCGTTGACATATCTCTCACCGACACAACGGCAATCATTCCGTTCACGGGTGACGGTGCTTCATCAGAGCCGTATTCTCTTATAAATCTGACATTTTTCAAAGCCTCATTTACCTTTAATCCTGCAATAATACGGTCAACCTGTTTCTCAATTCGATTCAAAATCATCCCTCGTTTCTTCTCTGTATGCACACAGAACAGCCCTTACATAAATCGGATTGTCCTTCACATAATATTTTTCGCACCTTTTAACAGTATATTTACCGTTTTCACTTTCTATTACGCTTTTTTCCGAATCAAGCAGAACATCGGGCGGTGCAATAAATAAAAACAGCTTCGTTTTTCTCATTCCGAGTCTATGCCGTACATTGTCGGAGTTTTGATTATAGTTGTATCTCAAAGGTGAGATAAAAGCCTTTGTCCTAACCGATTTACCGCCGTTTTTAACGGTAACATCACAGCCGTATCTGTTTAATATTTTCCCGATAGACGGTGAAATATTCATCATATCACCCCAAGCAAAAATTTTTCTCTGCCGATAAGGTCCTGCGACTTGTCGGCATATTCCCTCCACAGCTTTTCGGCACGGCTTTCGCCGTCCGCAGATGATGAAATTTTCAAATCACCTGCGGAAAAAGAAGAAATGCTGTCATCATTGCAAAGGGAATACAACTTAAAAGCGTAAACGGCACACAGGTTTTCAAGTCTTAATTCGTCATCTTCCGAAAGATTTCCCTTCGTAACAATTGAATTAACATACACAACTGCATCGTCAATAATGCTTTTCCATTTGTATGCTTCAGCACCGTCAATACCGCTGTATAAGGCAAAACGCTTTGTAATGTTTGCAATGTTCAAGGCAATCCCTCCTTAACAGCTCATCACCTTTGACGCCTCTGTAAAGATTTTTGAAAAACCGGCGGTACAGGTAACTGCGGCTCTTTCAAGCTGACGGTCAATAAGCTTGTCGTAATCTGTAACAACACCGCCTGCCTGAACCATTTCAAGCGCACAGTTTTTGTCAAGACCGATAATCTTGCCGCCCTCAAGCTCAGGAGTGTGAAGAAGGCTTGCACCGAGAGGTGTAATCATTCTGCCCGTAGCCTGAAAATCAAGACCTGCGTTTGAATCCTGAAGCTGAGAAAGCGAAAGAATCTTCTGCATTTCGGGGGTTGACGCAAGAATTGTGTTGAGTTCATACGGAGCAAGCTCTGTCCAGAGCTTTAAAAGGTCCTCATATGTAACCTTGCCGCCTGTTGCAACATTAAGTGTGCCGGCGGGATTTTCATTGCCGTCACCGTTCACAAGCACATCAATCGCATCTTTAAGCTGTGCTCTTGCAATATATGCGCCAATCTGATTGAGTGTTACGGTAAAGAGGTCAAGACGCTGAAAGCGAAGCGCCTCATATGATGCAACAAGCATTCTGCCACGCTTGTGAAGCTTAACAAGGTTTTCTCTTGTCTTAACCTCAGTCTGCGGAATCTTTGCACCCTCGCCGACGAGTTTAAGACTCTTGTCATCCTCACTCGGAACAGATGCAATACTGCGGTAATCCATACCCTCAATGTCTGTCACGGTTGCCACAAGATTTGGGAGAATATCCGCTCTCTCCATGCCCTGCATAACGGCTCTGCTCACATATTCGGGGAAAAGTGCCGCAGAGTTTGAACTCTGAAAAAACTTTTCAACGCAGTCGCTGTTTCTGCCCTTAACCTTAATGTCAAAGCGTTTGAGCTGACGGGAAAATGCGTCAAGTCCCTCAAGCGCAGTGCCTCTGTAATTTTCTGACGGATCAAGCTTTTCAAGTGCGCCCGAAATTCCGCCCTTTGTCTGATACATACCCTTTTCAATTGTAATATTTTCAAAATTTGCCATAATATCTTCCTCCCCTTATCAAAGAATAAATCCGACTGATGTGTCTGTTGAATCAAGCACAAGGTACTCTCTGCCGGTTGTTGTAACCGACACGCCGCCGTCTGCCGTTGCAGAAAGCTTTTTGTAGCCGATGGCGATTTTCTTGTCGCTCTTAACCTTTACATAGCCCGAAAGCTGAACAACCGCATAACCGCCTCTCACGCTTACGCACACACCGCAAAAGTTCTCGCTTGCGCCACATTTTGCAACTGTGCCGTTGTCCTTCATCTTAACAGGCACGCCTGCCTCTGTAAGTGTTTCGTCTGCAATAAATGTTGCGGCATTTTCGCCGAATCCGTTAAAATTTACATTCATAATAATACCTCCGTTAAATACTGAACTGACCGTTTTCCACGGTGTTATTTCTCTTGTCCTGCTTACAGTAAAGCTGCGGAACAGGCTCAAAAGCTGCTTTCTTTTTCTTTTCAAATGCTGACTTAAATTCTCTGAGCTGTTCAATTGTCATGCTCTTTGCAACGCTCTCCATTGTTTCCCCCGAAATGTCAGGCTGAACAAAAGCGGCAAGCCCCACAACATCACGGGTAAGGCTTTCACGGTACAGCACACCGTCCTTAGCCGACTTTTTAAGCCCGTCAATATATTCGCACAACTTTCTGCTGTCGCTCTCATCAAGTGTAAAAGCCTTTTTGTTTTCAATGGCTTTAAGAATTTTCTCCATATCATTTTCCTTTCCAAAAATTTTGTGACTTTTCGTAATGCCTGCCCTCTTTTGTGACGGCACGGCAACAAAGCTCCATTCGTATGCGTCATACGGGTTCACAAGTTCACCGCAACAAAGCTTTGAGCCGTAAACCTCACCCTTTTTGTGAGTACACATCGAGATGTCCTCACCGCACACATTGCACACAACCCTGCCAACGGCACAGCCAACGCTTACTTCCTTGATAATTCCGCTGTCAATCGCAAGGATAATATCCCTGTTGCTCTCACAAACGGGAAGATATGCCCTTGCCTTGAGCCTGTAGTAATCGTCACCCAAAGCCGTTTTCTGACCGTCAATTTTCTCAACCTTACAGCTGAAAATTCTTGCCATCTGATTTTTGGCACTCGGATTGTGGTCAATAATTCCCGTCTTGCCGACAAAAAGCTTTTCAAGCTCATAAAGCGAATCTGTTGTAAAGCGTTCGCCGTCACGGTCAACATCGTTGTCACACAGCACAACCGAAAACGCATACACCTCATTTTTTGCAAGATTTCGCCTTGTAAAGCGGTTAATCAGTTCGAGTTCATCATCACCGACAGTCTGATTTTCACCGTCAACAACGCCCGAAACACCGCTTTTAATAAGTTTGTTATCCTTCATTCTGCACCTCCGCTCCAATCTGTCTTTCAATGTTCATCGCATTTGCATTGTTAAGTCTTGCCTGAGAAAGCTCAACCGCATCCTGAAGATTAATCTTGTCCCACTCAATCTTAAAGCTGTCGTTATAACCGCACATTTTAAGATGAGCCGACACAATTTTTGTAATCACGGGTTCAAGCACGGTGCGGTAGTAGGCAAGCTCGCTTGTGAGAATATCCGCCTGCTGTTCGCTCATTCTCTCCGTACTCGACCACGAAATTCCGAGCAAAAACGGCGGAATACCAAGCTTTGCGATAATCTGCTCAAGAATATGCCTTACGGGAATGTCGCAGTCGGGCATATCGCTTTCAGCACCGATAACCTTAATGCTGACATCGCCGACCGACACAAAATCACACACGCTGTCGCTTCTCATCGCCTTTTTCCACTCATCGGCAACCGCCTGTGCATTTTCTCTGCTCACAGCCGAACCGTTTGAATCGGGATTGAGAGTAACCGCAAAACGGATATCGCCAACCCTCTCCCAGTTTGTTTTTACCGACTCAAAAATCCTCAAAAGTATTGAGCTGACAAACGGCAGACCGCTGAGTATGGAAGTACCGCACACAGTACCCGGCTTGGGATTAAGCAGTGTTGCAAAAATCCTTTCCGGATGCTTAGGTTCTTCGGCTGTACCGTTGCCGAGTGTGTAAACCGCAAGCTTCAGCGGAGAAGAATCCGCTCTGATTTCAACATCGTCAAGGCTTGCATTGTACAATGCACAAATTCCTTCACCGCCACTATCGGGAACAATCTCACCGACCGCCTGTCCGTAGGTGAGAAGCGAATCAAGATAGCAAAGCACAAAGCTTTCAAGCCCCATCATTTCACCGTTTGTGCGGACATTTTTAACAAAGCTGTCGGCAATCTTCTGACTTTCAGCCGATGAAGTCACAATTTTGAATCCGCCGATAAGTCTGATAATTTTGCAGAGTGCCGCATCAATAATTGGCACAGACTCACGCAAAGTTGTGTACAGCTGCCTTTCCGTTCTCGTCTGAACGGCAAATCGTGAGAAAATCGGCGAATTATTTCTCGTTTCTCTCAAAACGGTCTGCACCGTCTTTATGCTCTCGGTCTTTTTATTTTTTCTGCCAAGCCTCAAGCTGTTTCCTCCTGTCTTTTGGTTGCAACGGCAAAGAATCCGTCACAACCGTAAATTTTCGTAGCGACAAAATATCTTATGTCGTCCATTGCATGATCGTTTTCCTTAACAGGTGCGTCACTGCGCCCCGAACCGTCCCAACGGTAAAGCGAAAATTCTCTTCTTGCGGCTCTGCAATTTTTGCAGATTCTGATTTTTCTGTCCTTCAAAGCCTGCGAAGTCTGTCTTATGCCGTTGATAACATTGTTTTCAGCCGACACAACCGTGTATTTTCCGTGTCTCCTTATAACCTCAATAAAGCTTGCGGCAGACGGATCGACAATCACACATTCGATTTTCCGACCGTCAATCAGCTTTTCAAGTCCGTCATAATGCTCCTCGTCGGTCTTTTGAAAGCCCTGAGTGCGAGAGTTGAAGTAGTATTCGTCAACCCTGTACCACACACCGTTTTTTCTGCCCCACAAACCGAATGATGCGGGATTTACAGTACCGTAATCGCACGATACCGCCCAGCTTTCAATGTCTGACGGAATATCGCAGTACATCTTTTCATTGTCCATAAACGGATAAACCGCACCGAAAACGGCTACCCATCTGCCTTTTACGAACCTCTCGTAAAACACACCCGAGTACAGACTTTCATACCTCTTGATAACCTCAGGCTTCAAAGACGGGTTGTCCTGCATTGTAAAGTGCAGATACAACGCATTTTTGTCACCGCACTTTTTAATCCACTCACGGTAGAACCAATGCTCAGGAAATTCGGGATTGCAGTTAAACCAAAATCTTGAACCCGACACGGAACATCTCGCCAATGCCTGTTCAACGAACGACCTCGGCATCAACGCAACCTCGTCAAAAAGCACACCCGAAAGCGTCATACCCTGAATAAGCGATGCGGATGACTCGTCCTTGCCTCCGAAAAGATAAAACCTGTTCATCACTCCGTTAACGCTCACGGTCAAAATATTCTGCGACAGCTTTTCTTCACACTTAAAACCGAGTGATTTCAAAATCGGAATCACGGGCGTAATCATATTTCGCCTTAAAGAACGGATTGTCTTTCCGCAAAGTGCAAAGTCCGAATTTGCAAAATCGTAAAAGCTCCACAGAATGAAAGACAGCGACATACAAAATGTCTTTCCGCTGCGCACAGCACCGTCACAGATGATTGCGTCCCTGTCACGAAAAGCAGACTCCCTGTTCCACCACGAAAGCACGGTAAGCTGTTTTTTAGAAAAAGCTTTAATTTCCATTTTCCTTGTCATTCACCGCCCTTGCGCTGTTTGAAATGGCGTCAAAAAGCTGTTTTGCGCCTGTTTCATGCTCACCGCCGGCACCGAGTTTTTCAAGTGCCTTTAGCCTGTCAAAAAATTTGATTTCCATTGAACCGTCCTTCGGTCTTTTAATCTCTGACACAAGGAACAGGTCCATGCCCTCAAGATCCTCCTTGCTCGGATCACTTTTGTAAAGCAAAGAAATTGCATCGCAAATGCTCCCGAAAGCCAACCGCTGATACCCTGCCGCCGCCATGTTGGCAAGGGATTTTTCTCTCAGCCGTGACAGCCGTTCAAGCTCGGCTGAAATTTCGGGACGGCAGATAAGCTCTTCACCCTTCTGCTCACAATCCCCCGTGTAGCCTGCCTTTTCTGCGGCAAGCTCGGAATTTCCCGAACCGAGAAATAAACTGCAAAACTTTTTTTCCCTGCCTGTCAATTTTCTGATATCTCGTCACCTCCGTTTTTCAAGAGGCTTTATCAACGCCCCTCACTTATACCTGCAAAATTCAAAAAAATTGCATACTTTAATGCATTTTTCCAAAAATATTTTTCAAAAGATAATTTTTCTTCTAAAATCATTCAGCAAAGACCTTCACCTGCCCCCCTAACAGCAAGCCGCCTTTCCCAAATCAGGTAATAAAAAAACCGTGTGTACTTTTTCTGTACACACGGTTTTGTGTTATAGTCGGTATATTTACTTGAGCATTTTAAGGATTTCGTCCTTTTCACGATAGCCGACAGCCTTGTTGACAAGCTGACCGTTTTTGAACACCATAAGAGTCGGGATACTCGACACATTATACTGCATTGTAAGGTCGGGTTCTTCGTCAACATTAACCTTGCCGACAAGAATTTTGCCGTCATATTCGTCAGCGATTTCTTTCACAATCGGGGCAATCATCTTGCACGGACCGCACCATGTTGCCCAAAAGTCTACAAGCACGGGAATATCCGACTGCAAAACCTCCTGCTCAAAAGTTTCTTTGTAAAGCTCTATTTCCATAATAATCCTCCTGTTCGGTTATTTTAATCTTTAGATTTGTAGTAAAGCATACAATGACAAAAGCCCTCGAAATCAGGATCGGCAATCTGCTCTTTGAATTCCTTGCACATACACTTGTATTCCTCTGTACGCTGAATTCTGCACGGGCAGTAACCGCCTGTCCTCTTCAAGCCCTCTTTAACTGTCTTTACTGTTTCTTTGTCGGGATTAAGTGTTATTTTCATCTGCTCACCCCACAATTTTTACGGCATTTGCCGTTAATCTCTTCCCTTGACTATACTATATATCGCAACCCTAAAATTGTCAAGCATGCGAGTGCCTCGCACCCTGTTCGTGTAGACAGTTTAATATAACCAAAGTTACGACTCCCGAGATTTGCTTTGTGCTAATCGCTCTCTGTTCGTGAAGATAGGTTCTGTAATGCAAAACATATTATGCCCGAGCGTAACATTGCCACCGTCTGCACCATTCAATGTAGCGGCGAACCGTGTTCGCCCTTTGTTTTATGTGCAAACATAAAACAAGCCGTAGGGGTAACCTTGCAACTATATTTCTAACGGGAAAACACGGTTCGCCGCTACATATTACACACAACACCCATCACAGCAAAACATTTTTATAAAACAAACCCATTCATCAAGCTGGCGGATAATATCCGCCCCTACGGGTTTGTAGCATTTATATAATTTGTACCGTTACTTGCGAGTGTTCATCGGATCACCTACTGAATTGTGAAAACAATAACTAAAATTATCTTTATTATTTGCCGTATAAAAAAACTATGATAAATTTTTCAAAAATTGCATTAAAATATACATTTTTTCGCCTTTTGTGCTTATAAGCGGAGGCGATTTTATGACAAACTTTTTTATAGTACCAAACGAGGTGTTTGACCTCAACCTAAAACCGCAACAGTTCGCTGTTTTATGCTACATACTCAAATGCTGTGACGAATCGAACACCTGTTATCCGTCCATACACACCATTGCAGAGGCCTGTGCAATCTCCGACAACACCGTTAGGGAAAGCATAAAATTCCTTTGCAAAAGAAAAATCATTACCAAATCGGGCGGTTTTACGGTCGGCAAATACGGCAAGATTCAGTCATCTTCCTATCTGTTCTCGATCAACCCGAATTTTTATGACGAAGGTTTCGGCAGGGACAACCTTGTCGAATATTACAAAAACGAAAACTCTGCCACCTCATAATCTGCAACGACACACTCTGCGAATATCACTTCATACCCCATGTAAAATACTGCACCCCCCTACTTCAAATATTACACCCATGGGGTTCAGAATTTACACCTCCCCCCTTCAAAATTTGAACCCGTCCCCTTCAGAATTTGAAGCCTAATAATACCCATAGAAAAAGACTAAGAGAAAAATACCCAAGGAACAATACCAAATGAATAACTGTAATGAGTGGAATTGAGAGCGAATACTGACGAATTGCATCCTTGTAATCGCAGAAATTTGTGTTATACTTAAGTTGAAAATAATTTGATGAGGTGATAACATGGTAATAAGAGAGGTTCAGGACAGAGATTTCGTTCAGCTTGCGGAAATGAGATGGACACATGCTGTTGAGGACGACGAAACTTACGGTGAACACAACACCGACGGTGTAACAAAATCGGTATTTATCGAGGAGTTCGTTGCCTTTTTATACACAAACAAGGAATATAAAATCTTCGTTGCGGAAGATGAGAATGCGAAAATTCTTTCGGCAATGTTTGTATATCTTATTCCGACAATTCCCACCCCAAATGCAAAGCGTGAATTTATTGCGTATCTCACAAAGGTGTTCACGCTTGAAGAATATCGTGGCAAGGGCATCGGCACTCGACTGCTCGATTATGTAAAGAAGTACCTTTCGTCAATCAACTGCGAACTTGTCTTTGCATGGCCAAGCAAAAAATCGGCAGAATGGTATAAATCTCATGGGTTTTCCGACACCAATGAAATTTTTGAGTGCAGATTATAACAATAAAAAATATAAGAGAACAATCGGGTAACAGATTTACTGAATGTAAACTTCTGCTACCCGATTGTTATTCTATACCGAGAATATCATGGAAATATTTAAGCGTGGAATATTTGTATTTTTCGTTCAAAAGACTTTTTGTCAGCGTATTCAAAATCTGAAACCGATTTGACATAGTCTCTATGTATTTTGAAATCTGTTTTTCAATTTTATAAATACTCATTCTGACAGCCTTATATTCATTGTATCTAAGACTGCATTTTCAATTAAATATTTATCATAATCCTCAGGTCTGATAAGAACCGTTTTTTAACCTTTCTGTATTTTTAAACAGGAACGCATTTTTATGATGAATATGCGACCTAAACGGAACACAAATATAAATAATAATCTTTAATATAATTTTTTGTCAAGCATTTTTAAGCTGACATAACACTTTGGATACACTTTTATTATAAGCAAATTTTTTAAAATATTACGAACAAATAAAATAACAACTAAAAAACGGCACCCCGATTTTACTCGGAGTGCCGTAATTAATTTTGATTACAGAATCAGAATCGTGTTGAGTGTGGAATATTCCGCATTATTTAGCGTAAGCAGAATCTCCGCCGATCTGACCGTCGATACCTGTAAATCCGCTTGCGCAGCATACATAAACTCTCATGTTAGCCTTAGCAAGTTCCGGAACTGTAAGTGTACCGTCAGTAACATACTTAACATCACCTGTAACAGCGTCAACATACTTGCCGTTAGGAATGTTCTTGAATGTTGCACCTGAAGAAATTGAAACGAGTGCAAGGCTGTCTGTGTTGTCGTCAGTATAACGGCGAACATAAGACATATCGCCACCTGTTACATATGTGCTTGATGCTGTGTACTGTCCCTTCTGGAGAGCGGGGATAGCACGACGAATAGCATTAACCTTTGAAAGGTGCTTACTGAGCGGGCTTGCAAGAGTATCAGCAACAGTGCCTGATGCTGTGTACTCACTGAAGTCAGTAGCGTTTACAGTACCCTCAAGATAATCACCGAAGTATGCACGACCTGAGTTTTCAAGAGAAATAAGTGTACCCTTATCAATAAGCTCACCCTTCTTGAACTCAACTTCCGAACCATAGTATACGCAAGGAATACCACGGAATGTGAACATAAGATCCATATTCTCTGCCCATGTCTGTGTACCGCCTGTGAAACGAGTTGTTTCATCCGGCTGTTCAGGAGCATAGTCGTGTGAATCAACATACATTACGCTGTATGTTGCATCATTGTAATACTGGTCGTTGTTAACAGCGAAGTTATAAGCGTTCTTAGCGCTACCGAACATTCTGTGCATCTGGAAGTCAATTGCATCCATGCCTGATGCCATAGAACGGTCGGAACCGTGATATGTAATACCGTCAAGGTAAGCGTTGTCGCTCTTTGGCTGTGTAGAATCCATATCACCGTTGTAATTATCTTCTTCAAGATAATGCTGAAGAACGAGGTTCATGTTGTCGTTGATTTCTGAAGCTGATGTGCCCCAGTTCCAGCTGTCTGCCCACTTAGAGTTAGACTCTTTCCATGTGTAGTAAGGAGTTGACTCCTCGGCATGGCCACGATACCAAACTGATGTGTATCTTGTGCAGATTTCGCCGAACATATAGAAGTTAGGCTTGCCTGCCGCCTTAGCAGCGTCCATAAGCTGATCATTGAACATAATGTTGAGAGATACTCTCGGAATGTGACGAACAGTATCAACACGGAAGCCGTCAACGCCCATATCCATATACTTTGAATATGAATCTACAACATATTCTGCAACTGCAGGGTTCTCTGTGTTAAGGTCAACGCAGTCACCTGCAATCTGGCTGAACTTTGTTGTCCAGTCATCATAGTTAGGACTCTGGAAATAGCCTGTATGATAGTAGTTGTTCGGGTTGTAAGTATCACTCTGTGAAATCTTATCCATAGAGAAGTCCTTAGCTGCGGGCTGAGGTCCTGTTGAGTTACCGTTGTCGCCTGAGTAAGTAACATTCTTCATAAGATTAAGTCTCTGCTGATACTGAACACCCGGCTTCTGAGCCCAGTATTCCTCAGGTGACTTAAGGCCGTATGTATCAAGAAGATACTGTGTAGGAATCAATGACTCCTGAAGGTTGCCAAGGTCTTTAGTTGTATCCTTTGTGAAAAGATCACAGAAGTGTGCTTCACCAAAGTTACCTGTGTGCTGAAGAACTACGTCCTGAATAATCTTCATGCCCTTCTGGTGAGCATCATGAATAAGATCCTCATATGTGTAGTCTGAGCTTTCATAACGAGCATCAACTGTTGACAAATCCATAGCATGATAGCCGTGGTAGTCATAGCCTGATCCGTTTGTAACAACAGGTGTTACCCAGATTGCGCTGAAGCCGAGAGCCTTGATGTAGTCGAGCTTTTCGCCAAGACCCTTGAAGTCACCACGCCATGCAGGGTCGTCATCACCGTTGCCGGCTGTGCCGTCATCCCAGCAGTGAACATCGTTGCCTGTATCTCCGTCATAGAAACGGGTTGTCATAACGAAGTAAATTGTTTCTTCACGCATATCAACGCTGCCAATCGGATCCGGCTCGTCAGGGTTGTATTTTGACCATTTACCGTTTTCACAGTACCAGTCTGCGCTTGCAGCAGATTCAAGTTTTTTCTCCGAAGAATACTGCTTGCCGTTAGCGTCTGTAACAATGGCATTTACCTTTGTAACATCTGCTACATGGTAGTTATACCACTTGTCACCCTTTGTCATTTTCTCACCGGGGTAAGACTTTGACATGGCGCTGTTTGTGGGGAGCGAGTTCCACAAATATACATATGGCTGTGTACCGTCACTCATTCTTACATGAATTGTGATGCCTGTTTCTGTTGTATCCGCAGATACAGCGTCAGAGTCGGAACTCTGAGCTGCATTTACAGAAATTACTCCTGCGGTTACAACCATCATCACAGCAAGAACAAGTGCGCACAGCTTCTTTATTCTTGTCATAGGTATATCTCCAATCTTTCTTTTACTTAATGTTTGGATTATTCAAGGTTTACAACGATTTTCTGAATGATTGTTGCATCCTTAACACTGATTGTACCGTCACCGTCAAGGTCGCAAATTTTGAGGTCAAGTGTTTCGAGAGCCGGAACATCCGAAATTCCAACAATTGACTTCTGAAGATATGTTGAGTCCATAACAGTTACATCTCCGTCACCGTCAACATCGCCACGAAGTCTTTCGGGAGCTGTTGTAGGCTGAACTGTTGTTGGCTGAGGAGTTGTAGGTTTAACAGTTGTTGGCTGTGGAGTTGTAGGCTTAACAGTTGTAGGCTGAACTGTTGTTGGCTGAGGAGCAGTTGTAGGAACAACAACTGTTGTAGGCTCAGTAACATCGTCTGCAGCTGTGTAAGTATAAGTCTTGTTTATTGTGCTGTTGTCAGAACTCTGTACATAAACATTAACCTTGTATTCACCCTTCATTGTAGGAACGAATGTGTAAATGTTGTTGAGTGTGTAGTAAGGTGTGTTCTGAACACCGTTAGGATCAGTTACAACATACTTGTAGAAAAGAAGGTTAGTACCTGTCTTACCGCCGCCTGCCTTAACTGTTACAGTAGCAGTTGAGTTAACCTTGATAAGGTTAAGGTTTGCAGGAGTAACGCTCTTGATGATTGGCTTAACAAGTGCTGAGTCGTCCTTAACTTCAAGAGTCATTGTACGGTTGTTTGTGTTGCCGTCTGCGTCCTTAAAGTCAAATGTAATTGTGTATTCACCTGCAACTGTAGGAGTCCATGTTACTGACTTAGCAGAAGAGAAGTCGGAAAGTGTTGATGTTCCGCCCTGTGCGTTAGTAACAGAGAACTTGTAGCTTACTGCTGCGCCGCTCTTATTGGCAGCAGTTGCAGAAAGCTGTACATCTGTACCTGTGTAGATGTTTGATGCAGGATCAGCAGTAAATTCCTTAACCTGGAGAGGGCTTGTATCATAAACAGACCACTGATTAGTCTTGTTGTTGTATATATAGCCGTCCTTTGCAGTAAGGTCTGATGTCTGTGACTGACCGCTGTTGCTGAAGATGCATTTTGCATATGACTTTGATGCGGTGTACTGATAGATGTTGCCGCCGATGCTTGTCATCTTTACGCCCGGCCATGAGCCGTTGCTGTCAGTACTGCCGTTCCACATATAAACTACCGGTGTTGCCCAACCTGCCTCGTTGTTGAGGTAAACAGTTGTGCCTTCACCGCTGGGAGTTGTTGCTGTTGTAGCAGTTGTTGCTGTTGTTGCGCTTGTAGGTGTCTGAACAGTTGGACCCTGTGAAGGAGCACCTGCATAATCCGACCATGTACCCTTTGTAAGGTCATAGATTTTACCGTGACCCGGGTATGTAAGGTCTTTTGTCTGATCTGAGCCGTTGTTGAAGATTACCGATGTGTAATCCTTGTCAAGAGTGTAAGAATATACACCGTCCTCAACCTTTGTCATTGCCTTGCCCGGCCAAGATGCGTTGTTGCCGAGGCCGTCAGTCCACATATAGCAGTTAACTTTTGACCAGCCGTTGTTTACTCTAACGTAAACAGTATCGCCTGTTGCAGCAGAAGCACTGACTACACCGACGAATACGGTTGAAACCGCCAGCATAAGGCAAAGCACAAGGCACATGATTTTGTGTTGTCTTTTTACCATTTTGATTTCCTCCAGAATTATTTTTTTGTTGCACGTGTGAAGCTACTCAACACTACTCCACAATTACTCTTTAATTCTACAATATTGAACCGCTAATAATTTTCCTTTAAAGAATAATAAAATTTCTTGCGTCACAAATTATTCACATTCAAATTGTGCATAATAGACAATGAAACAATAATTAGCAAAAAAACAGGATAATAAAAGCAAATAGTCAGATGTTTGGTTAGCAACATCTGACTTTATTTGCAGTTTCATGTCAAAAAATTTTCATTTGATTACTTCTTTTTGATTTTGTCCCAATAGGCTTTGAACGCCTGCTCGTTTTTATTTCTGCCGTATTCGTAATACTTCTTGTCCTTTAGGGCATCGGGCAGATATTGTTGCTCAACATAATGGTTCGGAAAATCGTGGGGATAAAGATAGAACTGTCCCTTGTTTGGATTGTCATCTCCGTCACAGTGCCTGTTCTGTAATTGTCTGGGTACAGGACCCGAGTTACCCGTTCTTATGTCAGCCAAAGCTCTGTTTATACCCATATATGCCGAGTTGGATTTTGGGGCATTGCACACCATAACCACGGCATCGGCAAGCGGAATTCTCGCCTCGGGAAGTCCGACAGCCTGCGCTATATCAACGCACGACTTTACAATCGGCAAAAGCTGTGGATACGCAAGTCCCACATCCTCGCTCGCACACACCATAAGTCTGCGACACGCACTCGGCAGATCGCCTGCCTCAAGCAGTCTTGCAAGGTAGTGAAGTGCGGCATCGGGATCGCTTCCACGCATACTTTTCTGATAAGCCGAAATAATATCGTAATGCTCATCGCCCTCACGGTCATATCTGACCGCACTTTTCTGCACAAGCTGTTCAACGGTTTCAAGTCTTACAACCTTTTTTCCGTCAATTTCATCTGTTGCAATCACGGAAAGCTCAACGGCATTCATAGCCTTGCGAACATCTCCTCCGCAACCCGATGCTATTTTCTTTGCACATTCTTCGGGCATTTCAATATCCGTACCGCTCTCCTCGGCAAGAAAATCACTTGCACGGTAAACCGCCTTTTCAACCTCATCCGGCTCAACCGGCTTAAATTCAAAAACAGTCGAACGGCTCAGAATTGCGTTATATACATAAAAATACGGATTTTCGGTTGTTGATGCAATCAGCGTGATACTGCCGTTTTCAATGTATTCGAGCAAAGTCTGCTGTTGCTTTTTGTTAAAATACTGAATTTCGTCAAGATAGAGCAGAATTCCGTTAAGCCCCGAAAAAGTGTTAAGCTGTGCAACAATCTCCTTTATGTCGGCAGTTGAAGCCGTTGTGCCGTTAAGCTTTTTGAGGGTACGGTTTGTCTTTTTGGCAATATATGTGGCAAGCGTAGTTTTTCCAACCCCCGAAGGACCATAGAAAATAAGATTCGGAATATCTCCGCTTTCAATAATTTTACGCAAAGGTCTGTCGGGTGCAATAAGATGCTTTTGTCCCACAATGTCATCAATTGTCTTTGGACGAATCCTGTCCGCAAGCGGTTTGTTCATAATTTTTCTCCCATGACTTCAAGTTGCGTATTTGATGTCAAGCCTCGTTGTTCTCCGCTTTTCTTAAAATAACTCCCACTCGTCTAACCCGCTCCAATCACTTCCGTGATTTCCTCGGCTTACTCCTCGCCGGTCGTTATTTTAAGGCTCTGAACCTCGGCTCTTCTAATATAGTACATTTGTTCGGGTGATTTGTCAAGCAAAAGTTACCGCTATTTTGTATGGGAGAACCGTGTTCTCCCGTTCGTGTGCAATGCACACGATTGCACGCATTGCGTGCAAAATTGAATACACAGTTTATGTTATATCAAAACATATGTGTATGAACATAATGTTTTATCAGGCGGTAGCTATACTACACTACGCTCGGGCATAAATGTTTTTTTACATTACAAACTATCTACACGAATTGGGAACGGCGGCTCGCCGTGCGGGCGGATAATATCCGCCCAAACGGGTTGTGGGATTATACAAAACCTCTGCGTGATTTACACGGTTTAGTCCTCGCCGGTCGTTATTTTTGGGTACAGAACCTCGGCTCTTCTGTTTTGCACAATAAATTAAATTTGTATATAGTCGGATTCTTTCTATTTTAGTATTGATTTTAGTATAAAATAGGTGTATTATGACTTTGGTATGCGGACGGGTGAATTTTTTCAGTGGTCCGCACCTTGTTTTTAAATATTGGTTAAGAGGAAAATTTATGAGGATTATAATTGTTGGATGCGGAAAGGTTGGCTCTTCGATAGCGTCGGAGCTTAATTTGGAGGGACATGAAATATCCGTAGTCGATATTAACCACGGTGCAGTCGATAAACTTGCAAATTCGCTTGATGTTCTCGGCATAGAGGGAAACGGTGCAACATATGATGTGCTTATTGAGGCAGGCGCAGAGTATGCCGATTTGCTTATTGCCGCAACCGCAAGGGATGAAATCAATCTGTATTCGTGTCTTATGGCTAAGGCGGCAGGCGTTACCCACACAATTGCAAGAGTGCGTAATCCCGAATACACAAACGACCTTTACAGAATCAAAGAGCATCTCGGTCTTTCTATGGCAATCAATCCCGAACAGACCGCCGCTAATGAAATCAGTCGTCTGTTAAGATTTTCGGGTGCGCTTGAAATTGATTCGTTCTCAAAGGGCGTTGTTGAGCTTATCAAGGTAACTGTACCGCAGAATTCGTCAATTGTCGGAACTGCTTTGAGCAGAGTTGACAACCTCAGAGGTAAGGTGAGAATCTGTACGGTTGAGAGAGGGGATGAGATGTTCATTCCTAATGGTGATTTTGTTATTAACGGCGGTGACAGAATTTCTGTTGTTGCAAAGCCTGAAATTGCCGCAAAATTCTTTAAGCGTATCAGTATTGCAATCGGCAGAAGTAAGGATGTTATCCTTCTCGGCGGCGGCAAGGTTTCGTTCTACCTTGCAAAGACGCTTATTAAATCCGGTGCGAATGTCAAAATTATCGAGAAAAATCCCGAACGCTGCAACTTTCTTTCGGAGGCTATACCTGGGGCTGTTATAATTCAGGGCGATTGCATGGATCAGTCGCTGTTGCTTTCGGAGGGTGTTGAACACGCTGACGGCATTGCCGCTCTTATGGATTATGACGAAGAAAATATTATCATAACGATGTACCTAAAGGGCATTACAAAGGCAAAATTGATTACTAAGGTAAATAATGCGTCATTTGATCCGCTTTTGCATGATCAGAATTTTGAATGTATTATTCATCCAAAGAGCCTTACAGGCGAATATATTGCAAGATATATCAGAGCGATGCAGAATACGGGCGACAGCAATGTTGAATCGCTTTACCGCCTTAACGACGACAAGGTTGAGGCTCTTGAATTCAAGGTTAATGCGGAATCAAGGGTTACGAATGTTCCGATTATGAGCCTTAATCTGAAGGCTAATCTTCAGATTATCTGCATTAACAGAGGCGGAAAAATTATTCTTCCGCAAGGTACGGATGTGATTAAACCTGAGGACACGGTAATTGTGCTTACCATGCAAAAAGGTCTTAGCAAGCTTGAAGATATTGTAAAGCGTTGAGGGGAGCGTAATGAATAAACGATTAATTGTGTATATCCTCGGCTGGGTTCTTATTGTCGAGGGTGCGGCTATGCAGATTGCAACCGTTACTTCATTTATATACGGCGAACACGAGGGACTTTATTTTCTTGGAGTAGGTGCTTTGTCGGCACTTTTGGGCTTGCTTGCCGTAAAAGTAAAAAAGCCGAAAAATCCCGTGCTTTATCAGAAGGCAGGCTTTGCGGCTACTGCGTTAAGCTGGATTCTTATGTCTTTTGTAGGATGTTTTCCGTTCTGGCTGAGCGGTGAGATTCCGAGTTTTATTGACGCTTTTTACGAAACCGTGTCGGGCTTTACAACAACAGGTTCAACTATACTTACCGATGTTGAGGCATTGAGCCACGGAATGCTTATGTGGCGAAGCTTTCTCCATTGGTTGGGCGGTATGGGCGTAATCGTGTTCTTGCTTGCGATTATCCCGAAACTCGGCGGTCAGCAGAATATTTTCCTTATGAAAGCCGAGAGCCCCGGCCCGATTGTGGGCAAGGCTGTTCCGAAAATGAGAAATTACGCAATGATGCTCTACGGAATTTATTTCGGCTTGACTGCACTTGAATTTATATTTCTGATTGTAGGCAAAATGCCTGTTTTTGACGCACTTAACATAAGCTTTGCAACGGCAGGTACGGGCGGTTTCGGTGTTACCAACGCAGGTATCGCTTCATACAGCAATTATCTGCAAACCGTTATTGCTGTATTTATGATGCTGTTCGGAATTAACTTTTCCGTGTATATCTTAATTCTTGCGAAGAAGTTTAAGCAGGCTTTCCGCATTCAGGAGCTGTGGGTTTATTTCGGAATTATCGTGCTGTCAACAGCCTTGATTGCGTTTAACATCAGGTCACTTTATCCGAGTGCGTATGATGCGGTTCACCAGAGCTTTTTCTATGTTTCGTCAATTATCACGACAACAGGTTTTGGTTTGACGGATGTCAATAACTGGCCTGAATTTTCAAAAACTGTGATTATGATTATCACATTTATCGGTGCAATGGCAGGCAGTACAGGCGGCGGTTTTAAGGTTTCAAGAGTTATTTTGCTCTTTAAGGAAACACGAAAGGAGTTTTCACTCCTCGTTCATCCGAGAAATGTTAAGACCGTTAAAATGGACGGTAAGGTGATTGACCACAACGTTATGAGGTCAACTTCAATTTTCCTTGTGCTGTACATCGGAATCTTTGCGTTAAGCTGGCTTGTGCTTTCGCTTGATCAGACGGATTTTGTGACGAATTTCACGGCTGTTGCCGCAAATATCAACAACACAGGTCCGGGCCTTGGAATGGTTGGCCCTGTCGGCAACTATTCGGAATTCAGTATTTTGTCAAAAATTATTTTGATTTTCGATATGTTAGCAGGCAGACTCGAATTGTTCCCGTTGATGTTGCTGTTCGCCCCGTCAGCGTGGAAAAAATCGTAAGTAAATTGAAAAGATTATAATAAAGATCGGGAAGACAGTTTGCAAAATGCAAAACAATGTCTTCCCGACTGTTTTTTATATGTGGAATTGGGTGCAGCGACACGCTGCCGGCGGCTCGCCGTCAATTTAAAAGCACATCTGCAATTGCGTTGCCTAACAGACTGCCTGAGTAGGTTGCCTCGTCAATGGAATTTGATTCTGTGCCGACTTCTATTAACAGCGAACCGTTGCATACATATTCATTGTATGCAAAGTAGTCAAAATTCAGCGGTCTGGTCATATCGGGATAGAGTGTTTCGGCTTTGTCCTGAATTTTCAGGGCAAAGTTTAAATTTTCCTCCCAGCAGTCAAAACCCCGTTCACCGTCTGTGTCGCAACCCGCAAGAATCATAATCTGCGCACCCTTTTTGCCGTTGTATGTAAACACGGGCTTAACCTTGTTTTCATCCGTTCCGATTGCATCACGGTGCAGGTCGATAACAACCTTGATATCGGGATATTTTTCAAGATTTTTATACACTGTGTCAACACTTCGGTCATACGAACCGTTGTAGGATTCATCATGAATTGTCGTGTCATGAACCGTTTTTATTCCACGCTTGTTGAGCTGTTCGGTGAGTGCATCTCCGACTGCCACAACATTGAAATCGTTGTTGTTTGTGCGTGAATAAAAGCTGTCATAGAAAAAGTCAACATCTTCGTCAAGATATGCCTCGCTTGTGTGGGTGTGGTAGATTAGAACCTGCGGTGAGTTTATGCCCTTGTCAATTGAAAACGGCAGTTTTGCCGAAAGAAGTCCGTCAAAGTCAAGCGACAGCCCCGTTTTGTTTTTGACAAAGCAGTTGTCAACCTGAGTTCCCGTGTCGCCTATGGTGCGTTCCTCAACCGTGTATTTGTTCTCGCCGTCATGGTTGCCGTAGGAATCGTAATAGGTGCTTTTGTCACGCTTGTGATTTTTTTGGACTGTGGGTTCTGTGTTGGCTGATTCTGTGGGCTTTTGGTCGGAAGCTGTCGGCTTTTCCGTCTTTGAATTTTCAAGCTTGTATTCTCCGTTTGTGAGAGTAAAAGCGGCAGCGGCAAGTGCCGCAGGATTTTGCGAATCAAAGCAGAGAGGCAGTCTGTATATAACGCTTAAAACAGCCGTTGTCAACAGTACAACGGCTGTGCTTGTTTTTAAGGCTTTTTTCAGTTTCTTTTTTGATGTTCCTTCACTTTTCACAAAATCACCTGCAATCCGTACATATGTTGGCTATCGGTTTCTGCAATAAATATATGCCGTGCCGTAGGTGAATATGTGTAAATATGCGTGGATTTACATCAACGAGATGAGGTCGGGCAAATCGAATTCATTTTGCAGTGCTCCGTTGAGTGCAAAGGCTATGAGCCTTGAGGCTCTTTCCGTGAGCAGGTCAATTTCTCTTGGAATGACTACAAGCTGTCTGCCCTGCGGCATAAGCATTTTCTGCGTTTTTCGGTTGCAGTCATTGCCGAGAATGTCAACCGCAAGCGTTTGTGCGTCAACAACGGTCGGCACTCCGATTGCAATAACAGGAACTCCGATTGTTTCCTTTGTGATTTTGGTTCGGTGATTGCCCACCCCCGCACCGGGTGAGATTCCTGTGTCGCTGATCTGAAGTGTACAGCCGAGCCTTTCGGTTCTGCGTGAGGCGAGTGCGTCAATTGCAACAACGGCTGTCGGTCTTATCCGCCGTACAATGCTGAGAATGTATTCGCCTGTTTCAATGCCCGTCTGTCCCGTGACTCCCGTCTGCATTACGGCAACGGGGCGAAGTCGGTCAAGTCCCGTTGAACGGGCAATTTCTCCGCCTATGTGACGGGTGGCAAGCACTCGTCGGCTTGTTTTCGGTCCGAGTGAGTCGGGAGTGATTTCCATGTTGCCGAGTCCTGCAACAAGCACAAGTCCGTTTACGGGCAACAGCCGTTTGATTTCATTGCCGACGGTTTCAAGCCGTTTGTCGGTTTCGGTAAAATTGTCGGTGAGTGACGGCAACTCAATTGTAATGTATGTGCCGATTTCCTTGCCGAGTGCCTGTCTTGCCTTTTGGTTCTTTACAATCAGCCGTGAAATTTCAAGACCGTTTTCACTGTATTTTTTGAATTCAATACCGCCTGTGTTTTCTCCTGCAATTTCTCTTGCCTCAATTGCAAGGTCGGTTCTGAACTGCAAAATAATCCCCCGTTTCACAAATTTGTTTGTATATTGTTATTATTGTGCAATTTTATATTATGTATTCTATTTACAAGACTATTTTGTTTTGTTATAATCTTAACGCAGGTATCTACTGCCTAAAAGGCAGTAGATACTCCCGAAATTCAGTTGACACTGAATTTCTAAGGAGCTGACGCTCCTCTGCGTAGATTGCAATCTATCACAAATTCCGCTCCTTGCAAGCAAAGCGGAATTTGTTCAGATTTAAATCCTTTATCATAAAGAAAAAGAGATAGATTATAATTCTAAAACAAACACACATCTTTACATTATATGCAGGTGATTTTATGAACAAAAAATTTGTTGAAAAATTTACCGCAGTGGTTTCTGCGGTGTGTATGATTTCGGTCGGCATTGCAAGCGTAAGTGCGGCTGAAATTGATGACGGATTTGAGTCGGTCACAAAGAATGCACAATCTTCGGATTCGTCTTTTCCGTCTGCATATTCCGCAATCGGCTATTCGCTTGTTGACGAAAACGGACTTCCGAGTAATTTCAGCTCAAAAAATCTCGGCTTTGTAACACCTATCAAGGCTCAGCAGTATAACGATTGCTGGGCGGTTGCAGGCACAGAAGGCTTTGAAACAAAGCTTTTGAAGCTTGGCTATCCCGTTACCGAGATGTCACATGACCATGCAAACGCAAGTTCCACAACCCAGACAAACGGTAAGGGCTGGCAGAGAAAATACCGTGACGGCGGATTTACAAATATTTATCCCGGCTATCTCACCTCATGGCAGGGTGGTGCAGAGATTGCCGATGTCGGTAAGATTGATTTTTCAAAAAATATTCACGGCGATGATATGACAGCCGACAAGACTAAATACGGCACAACAAAACTGCGTTATCTTGACGGCGCTGATTCAAACGAAATCAAGCAGGCAATTATCGACAACGGCTCAGTGACAGCGTCATATGCCACATCAAACAAGTGCTTTAACAATGCAGGCACAACCTACTTTATGCCGCAGTCATATGACGGCGACTATATCGGTCACACAATCAGCGTTGTGGGTTGGAACGATAATCTCAGCAGGTACAGGTTCTCTAACGGAACAGGTGTGTTGCCGCAGAACAACGGAGCATGGCTTGTGCGCAACAGCTGGGGCGATAACAACACAATGGGCGGTTATTTCTGGCTTTCATATGAGGATAAGTACATTTTCGGCGAAAAGTATTCCCCGAATTTCACAATTGACGAGGTGACGGAGATTACCGACGATATGACATTGTTGCAGGATGAACGCTACGGTGCTACATACAGCTTTAATTATGTTGACAGCAACGACATTACATTCATCAATTGCTTTGATTTTGGCGAAAACAGCCGTACACTTGATAAGGTGCTTTTTGAAACAAAGAGCAACGGTGCGGATTATGAGATTTACTACATTCCCGTAAGAGACGGTGTTCCCTCAAATGATGAGAGCGAATGGAAGTCTGTTGCATCGGGCAAGGTTGCATACAGCGGTTATCAGTCTGTTGATGCAAACGGATTTGTTGCACCGCTCGGAAGAGGTGCAGTCGGTGTGAGAATCAAAACAAATTCAGAGGAATCAAGTCAGCTTGGTGTAGGCGAATGGCTTACAAGTGCAACGAAAATGACATTCCTCAATGATTCATCTTACGGTAACAGCTACATTAAATATGACGGCACAACATGTGAACTGCTCGACTGGTACAAAACCGAGAGAGATGATATGCTCGGCGGTACATTTGTTATCAAAGCTGTGGCGCTCAAAAATGATAAGATTTTGAACGGCGATGTTGACCTTGACGGAGATATTGCCGTTAAGGACGCAACCCTTGTTCAGAAGTATATAGTAAAGCTTGAACAGCTTGACAACACACAGCTTTGCAATGCCGATTGTGACGGTGACGGAGATATCACGGTTGCCGATGCCACGAAAATTCAGAAAATAGTTGTGGGAATTAATTAAAATTGAAAATGAACGGCGAGCCACCGTTCTCGGTTCGTGAAGACAGTCGTTTCAAGGCGAGAGCGTAGATGCCCGAGCGGAAATTTTTTTAAATTGAAAGTTGAAAATGGAAAATTGAAAATTGCGGTCGGGCAGACAGTTTGCAAAATGCAAATCATTGTTGCCCGACTGTTTTTGTATATATAGAAGTTGCGTTTAAATGTATGGGCGGATATCATCCGCCCGCAAGGCTACCACTACTGCAAAAACTACGAATCCGCAACTGTTCCGTCCGTCACGGTGTCGCTTGTGTCCCTGAATAAAAGTGTAATGCACCAGATTGCGGAAAGTCCGACAAGGATATAAACAATACGGCTTATGATTCCTGTCTGTCCGCCGCAAATCCACGCAACAAGATCAAACTGAAAAATGCCGACACTTCCCCAGTTGAGTCCGCCGATAATAAGAAGCGTCAATGCTATTTTATCGAGCATTCAAAGTCCTCCTTTGTATTTGCTGAAAATAGTATTGACGCAATTTTTCGTTTTATTCAATTTAAATCAGAATTTAATTAACAATGCAAGGAGCAAAATCAGCACTCCGAGGAAAATTACCGCACCGCCGATCATTCTTGTGATTTTTACGGCTTTCTGAATTTTGAATTTTGAAATCATATTTTCCGTGGGAAACGGAAGAATAATGAGCATAATTCCGAGAATTACACAGCTTGCAAGTGCGACGGTAAGACCAACCTCTCTTGCAAACGAGAGCATAAAAAGTCCGATTGGAATTCCGAACACACAAATCATATTGATTACCGCAAACAGCTTGCCGAAACGCTCGCCCTTTTCGTAAAATTTATTTGCTTTAATATGACACTCATCATCACAATACTGGTCAAAATACGATATCTGTTTTCCGCAGAATTCACATTTTTTCATGGACACACCTCGTTGTTTCATTTTAAATCGTTCACAGAATATTTTAACATACAAATCGACATATTTCAACTTGAACAAATGTACATTTTCGGGTATATGCTTTGTTGAAAAAATTTTTGCAATGTGGTATGCTGAAAAGAGGTGATTTTATGGAGAGCTTTTTCGTTGCGCTTAATGCGGTTCTGCCGATGTTCATAATGCTTTTCATCGGTTTTCTTGTGAGAAAATTAAAAATTTTGCAGGACAGCTTTCTGCCTCAGCTTAACAAAATTGTTTTCAATGTATTTTTTCCGTTTCTGATGTTCAATAACATCTACGGCTCGGATTTTTCAAGCGTTTTCAGCCCGAAGCTGCTTGCCTTTGCGGTTATTGGCGTGTTCACGATTTACTTTTTGTCAATCGGGTTTACACTCCTTGTTGAAAAGTCAAATTACAGCCGTGGTGCGATGATTCAGGCAATTTACCGCAGTAATTTTGTCCTTATGGGACTTCCTATTGCGGCGAATATTTTCGGCAAGGATAAGCTTGGCATGACAGCCGTGCTTGTTGCTGTTGTTGTTCCGATTTACAATATGCTTGCCGTCATCACGCTTGAAATTTTCAGAGGGCAAAAAATAAATGTGCTGAAAATTTTAAAAGGCATTGCCAAAAATCCGCTGATTATCGGCTCTGCACTCGGACTTCTGTCTGTTGCGTTCAATATAAGCCTTCCGGAAACAATTGACAAAACGGTTTCGGATATTGCGGCGGTTGCAACTCCGCTTGCGCTGATTGTACTCGGTGCGTCTGTCACATTTGACAGCATAAAAGGCTGTTCACGCAACCTCATAATCTGCATAATCGCAAGACTTGTTGTTGTGCCGGCACTTTGTCTGGGTACGGCGGCGCTTATAGGAATCAGAGGTGTTGACTTTGTGTCGCTTATCGGACTTTTTGCATCGCCGTGTGCGGTTTCGTCATTCACAATGGCTCAGCAAATGGACAGCGACTTCAAACTTGCAGGTGCGGCGGTTGTGTTCACTTCGGTTTTAGCGTGTTTCACGATGTTTTTGTGGATTTTCTTCTTCAGGCAGGCAGGTTTCTTTTGATAATCCGCACAAATTTCAGACACATGATTTATTCAATGTGTAAAGTTAAACGATATTATTACTATCAATAACAAAAAATAGTATAACAGTCTTGACTTTTATTACTATTAGTGTTAGAATACTCGCATAGGGTAATGGTTTACAGGAAATGACTTGAAATCCTGCAAGGTTAAACTGTTACTTTATTAAACAGCTATTTCCTTCTTTTTTTATTATTTTGTGGGCGTAAGAAAACGGAGTGCGTAATGCACTCCGTTTTCTTTTATACGAATTTTCTGAATATAACAAAATAATTGCAACACCGTAGCATCCGCCCATACATTTAAACGCAACTTCTATATATACAAAAACAGTCGGGCGACAATGATTTGCATTTTGCAAACTGTCTGCCCGACCGTAATTTTCAATTTTCCATTTTCAATTTTAAAAAACTCCCGCTCGGGCATAATATGTTTTTATTATTACATACTATCTTCCCGAACCGGGTGCAGCGGCACGCTGCCGATCAATCTGTTTTTTGATTTTGTCAAAGGTTACACCGTATTTTTCGGCAATGTCTTTGGCATAGCTTACACCTTGAGGCGGAGCGATGAAAACCTTGAACGAACGCTGTCCGTTTTCGACACCTGTTACCAGACTTTCAACCTTGCTGTCGCCCTTTACGGTTGTGTTCACCTCGTCAAGATTGCGAGCCAAATCGTGCATATGGGTATTAAAAATCGCCCTTGTGCCGAGATATCGCATTGATTTGACAACATCACGGGCAATGTACAAGCCCTCGGCAACATTGGTTGTTGCAAGGCTTTCGTTGAGCAAAAGCAGGCTGTAACGGCTTGCCGAGGAGAAAATTTCGGCAAGTCTTTTGCTTTCTTCACCGAGTCTGCCGAGGTCAACGGTATCGTTTTCATCGGCAGGAAAATGCGTAAAAATGCTGTCGCATGGGCTGAATTTCATCTGCGTTGCAGGAACATATATTCCGTTCTGAGCAAGCAGAAACGCAAGTCCGACCGCCTGAGTAATCGTGGTTTTACCGCCACGGTTCGGACCTGTCAGAATGTAAATTCGCCTGTCATCGTTAAAATCAATATCGTTTGTGACAATATTCAAATTCTCACCGTTTGCCGATTTTATGCCGAGTTTGAGGTTGTAAACATCTCTAAGACAGCAGTTTCTGTCCTCTTTCGGCAAAACTTCTGCCTTGCACAGCGGAAGATTTTTCTTTTTCATCTTATCACAAAGCTCTGCAAAACGAATATAGAAAATGATTTCGGGCATAAGCGAAACGAACGAGTAGCCGTTTACATTAACATATCTGTTGAGCATTGATTTTATGTCATTTACGGTTCTGCGGAGGATATCGGTCACAACATTTTTGAGTGCGTCAGACATAGGATCTGCGCCGGTCAGCGAGCTGTTCATAGTGTGGTTTACATCCTGCTGAGCGCCCACAACGAACTGTCCAAGTCCGAACTGAGAGGTTGACGGATTGGACGGATGAAAGCTTAAAAATCCCGAAACATCGTTGCCGTGGTGCAGTTCGCTGTCACGGTTTGTAAACTTCATAAATCTTTTGAGAATACCGCTGTCGGTAAATTCTTTGTCATTGAGTGAGATTACACCCACACTCTTTGGGCGGAGCAAATCGTCAAGATTCACACCGAGTGTAATGCTCTTGAGCTTTTGAGCCTTTGCAAGCGTATCTATTATATCCTTTTTTAGTTCGGGAAAACCGCTGTCATTGTAAATTGACTGAACATTTTTCTTGAGCTCAAGCAGGCCCTGCGACTTTACTTCAATTGTTTCAAGCGTGTTTTTTATTCTTGTAATGCAATCGACATAGCCGTCCATTTCACGAAGTCGGTTTACAAGCTGCCACAAGGAAGATGCCTCGGTATCCTTTTGAAAGCGCTCAATTTCACGCAAATCGTTCAGCTTTACAAGAAGTGCGGATAGATCATCACGAAGTTTCGGAAAACGGAGAAAATCCTCAAAAACATCGCAACGATATTTTATAACTTCCTCGTCATCCGTAATATTTATCAGCAGCTGCTTTATGCTGTTGCGTTCATACTGCTCTTTTGTGAGAGCGTCACATATATAATCAACCGACAAATCATTCAGCGCCTCTTTGTTGAGAGTTCTGTAGGATGCATTTGAATTTGTCGGGTGCAATAAGCTGAAATTTTCCATAATTCACCGCCGAAAAAATTTGCCGTGTAACGGCTTTAATTGAATGATAGCACAAAAAATTTTTGTTTTCAACCGACAAATCGAAAATTTGCACTTTGGCTGATTGTGTGATATCATAGCTTTGGAGCAGATTGCTCTCAAAACCAAAATAACGGTCGGGAGGATTGACTTATGGATAAAAAGATGCTTGACAGAATTAACGAGCTTGCAAAAAAGAAAAAGGAACAGGGACTTACCGAGGCTGAGCAAAAAGAACAGAAAGAGCTGTACAAAATTTATCTCGGTGAAATCCGCACACAGTTCAACGCAACACTTGACAATGTAAGCGTTGAAGAAAAGGACGGCACGGTAAAACCGTTCAAAGAGGCATACAAAAAGCCGTATGACAAAAACTGATTTTGACATTCAGACAGAAGTCATGCGAAAATTTAATTACACAGTCAAACAAAAAAGCAGTTCCGATTTTGGAACTGCTTTTGTTTTATAAAGTTATTTAATTACTTGTATCTTCTTCCGCCCTTTTGGCTGTTCTTTGGAAGCTGAATTTCGGCAGTATCGTACTTACTGCGTCTTTCGGACTTTCTGCCTGAAGATGAGTAATCATCGGCATAATCATCGTTACTGCTGTAACGCTGTGGCTGTGCAGATTTGCTCTTTGGAGCGTTACTTCTGCCGCTGACTGTGACTCTCTTCTTTCTGTTGAGAACAGTTGAAATTACAAAGTACGCAATGCCTGCAACACCAAGTGAAAGTAAAACGAGTGAAACATAGAACATCCAATGACCGTTGTCACCCTTGCTGTTATTGTTCTTGATGAAGTTAAAGTCATCACCGTCAGAACCCGATGTGTCGGTATTTTTAAGATTTTTTGCGATATCCGACCAGTCGTTGCTTGAAAGAGTTTTTTCGTCAATGTTATCGTCAGACTTGATGAGTGACGCTGACGGAGCAGTATTTGACGGAGCAACATATGACTGACCGCCGCCTACATATGACGGCTCAGAGTAGTAGTAAGTCTGACTGCTGCTGTAATTATTGTCATAACTGTTATTGTTGTAGTCATAGCTACTGTCATAGTTATAGTTGTTGTCATATGACGAATCACTTGACGAATAGCCGGGATCTACATATGATGAACTGTCCGACGAGTCCGGATACACAGGATCGGGCTGCGGCTGCGGCTCAGGCTCCGGTGATGGTTCCGGTTCCGGTTCGGGCTCGGGCTCTACGGGATCAACAATAACGCTTGAATCTCCGCCGGGATCAACCTCCTCACCGACTGCCGATACGGAAAAGCTCACAGCAGAAATGCTCAAAAGTGCCGTCAGAAAAATTGCGCAAAGCTTTGAATGTTTTTTCATAAAAGCCCCTTTCTTCAGAATAATCTGAAAATGCGTCTGTTGTATGTCCGATATCAATTATTTTGAGCTTTTATCGGATGCCGATGTTGTTGACGCCGCTGTTGTAGGCTCAACCGCAACGAAGAAGAGTTCGGGCTTATACTTGTCAATAACCGAAGTGTTTTCTTCATACTTGAGTTTCTCTGCAAGACTGTCAATGTACTTTGAAAATTCGTCTGACTTCATTGACGCAAGTACACCGGCTCTGTTTGATTCGTTGCCGATATAGCTGTCAACATCCTTGTTGACGTCTTTCTTATAAACGAGATAGTAGATTGCGCTGTCGCCGCTGCCGACCTTGAGAGTTTCAGCCTTGCCTGTTTTAAGCTTGCCGATAGCCTTTTTAAGCTCGTCACCGATTGAGCTCTTGTCGAGAACTTCTACATTTGAAACAGAAGAATCTGTTCCCGAACCGCTTGACTTCTTGTATGATGCAATAACATCCTCAAAAGAACCGCCCTTGTTAAGGTCATTCTTGTAACCGTTAAGCTGATCCTCAACCTTCTTGATTTCCTTGTCGCTCATTGCAACATTTTTTGATGAACCTGCCTCATCTTTTGTTGATGTATAAAGGTTCACGGGAAGATATGAGTAGTCCGTATAGTTTTCCTTGAAATACTTTGTAAGGTCGGCGTCGGAAACTTCCTTTGAACCGCCCTTGCCGTAAACTGCTTTGAAAAGAGCCTCATACTTTGTGTTGTAGAGAGTTGTGCAGTATGCAAAGCTGTCGAGTGAAACGCCGTACTTTTCATACTGCTTCTTCATCGGCATTACATAACCCTGTGACGCATACGGGCCGACATTCCAGTATGTTTCAGCCTGACTTGTTGCGGAGTCAAGAGTTGCCTGACCGATGTTTACATTTTCCTTTTTAAGCTGTTCGTCAACTACGAGGTAGCTGAGGCACATTTTCTTAGCCTGATCTTTAATCCACTCTCTTGCAACCTGCTCGTTGCCGTCATCGTCCTTGATTTTTTCATCAAGCCACTTGTCAGATGTCGAATCATAATCGTCAAGCTTTTTAGCAAATGACTCAGCCTGACTGTAAGCTGCATTGAGTGAGTAGATATAAACGCCGATGGCAAGCTCGTTGTCGCTTGTCTTATACGACCATTCTTTGTTAAGAGTTGTGGGTGTACAACCTGCAATTGCAAAAACTGAGAACATCATAACAATTGCAAGTAAAAATGAACCAACCTTGATATTAGGCTTCATAGTTTTTTACCGTCCTTCTGAAAAATTAAATGCAAAGTGTCCTGCAAACACACTTTCACAGGATAATGTACCTTACGATTATACACAAAAAAATCGTCATTGTCTACATTTTTATAAAATTTTGTTGAGAATTTCCACCGAAAAACAGCATTTTTGTAGTTTCGGGAGGTTTTTCCTTAACAAATTACGGCTTTATACCGTTAAATTACTGCACACCGAAAATTTTGGTGAGGATTTCAAGCGGAGCGGAACTGTTTTTGCACTCAACCGCAACGCACGGTTTTGCTCCGGCAACAAGCTTTGCCTTTCCGCCCAAAGCAATGAGCAAGTCGGCAACCTGAGGGGATTTGAGTTCGTTTACAAAGAGCATGAGCGTTGTGCCATTCTGTCTGATTTCGTAAATGCCCATTGAGTAAGCCTTGTTACGCACAAGGGCAATGTCGATAAGTCCGAGAACCGAGTTCGGAATCTTGCCGAATCTGTCCTGCAGCTCGTCAATAACATCGTCTGCGTCCTCGTTACTGCGGATATCGGCAATTCTGCGGTAAACATCAAGACGAAGTGTAAGACTTTCAACATAGCTTTCGGGAATATGAGCGTCAACCGAAATATCAATAAGACAGTCGAGGTCTTTTGTGACATTCTGCTCGCCCTTTTCCTCGCTTACTGCCTCATCAAGAAGCTTGAGGTACATATCGTAACCGACCGATTCCATATGCCCGTGCTGCTGTGCGCCCATAATATTGCCCGCACCTCGCAGTTCAAGGTCACGCATTGCAATGCGGAAGCCGCTGCCGAATTCTGTAAATTCCCTGATTGCGGCAAGCCTTTTCTGCTGAATCTCCGTGAGAACCTTGTTCCGTCTGAAGGTAAAGTAGGCATATGCCCTTCGTGAACTTCTGCCCACACGGCCTCTGAGCTGATGCAACTGCGAAAGTCCCATACAGTCGGCATTTTCTATAATAAGGGTGTTGGCATTCGGCAAATCGACACCCGTTTCGATAATTGTCGTGCAGACAAGCACATCAATCTCCTGTTCAAGCATCTGTCGCCAAACTTCGCTGAGTTCGCCCTCTTTCATTTTGCCGTGACCGATTGCGATTTTTGCCTCGGGAACAGCCTCCTGAATTTTTGCGGCACATGAAGAAATTGTTTCAACATTGTTGTGAAGATAGAACACCTGACCGCCACGGCGGAGTTCACGGCGGATTGCCTCGTTGATAACCGCATCATCGTGTTCAAGCACATAGGTCTGAACAGGCTGACGGTTTGTCGGAGCTTCTTCGATAACGCTCATATCACGCAGACCGCTCATTGCCATATTGAGGGTTCTCGGAATAGGAGTAGCCGAGAGCGTAAGCACATCGACATTTTTGCACAGTTCCTTGAACCTCTCCTTTTGGGCAACACCGAAACGCTGTTCCTCATCTATGATTGCAAGTCCGAGGTCACGGAATTCAACATCCTTCTGCACAAGTCTGTGAGTTCCGACAATCATATCAATTTCTCCTCGCTTTAGCTTTTGGAGAATTTCTTTCTGCTGTTTTGCTGTACGGAATCTTGAAAGCAGTTCCACACGAACGGGATAGCCCTCAAAACGCTTGATTACCGTCTGATAATGCTGCCATGCGAGGATTGTTGTGGGGCAGAGCAATGCGCATTGCTTTGAATCTGCAATACACTTAAAGGCGGCACGGAGTGCAACCTCTGTTTTGCCGAATCCGACATCACCGCAGAGAAGTCTGTCCATCGGCGACGAACGCATCATATCATGCTTGATTTCCTCACAACAACGCAGCTGGTCGGGAGTTTCGTCATATTCAAAGCTGAGTTCAAAATCTCTCTGCCACTCGTTATCAGCCGAAAAGGCATAGCCCTTGGCTTTCATACGCTGTGAGTAAAGCTCAATAAGCTCCTTGGCAATGTCCTTGACAGAGGTTTTAACCCTTGCCTTTGCCTTTTGCCAGTCGCCCGAACCGAGTCGGTTTAGCTTAACCCTTGAATCCTCTTTCGGACCTATATATTTTGCAACCATATCAAGCTGTGTGACAGGCACATAAAGCACATCGCCCTTTGCGTAGTCAATCTTGATATAGTCCTTTATAACTCCGTGAGTATCAATTTTTCTTATACCGCCGAACACACCGATACCGTGAACATTGTGTACAACATAATCACCGGGGGCAAGCTCGGAAAGGCTGTAAATTTCCTGTCCCGTCTTTTTTTTCTTCTTTTTGGACTTTTCGGGACGGTACGAAACCTGACTGTAGGTTATTGCAAAAAACTTTTGTGACGGATACTCAAAGCCCGCACTCAATGCACCCTGCATAACAAGCAATTCGCCCTTTGAAATCTTATCCGCACCCTCGCTGTAAACAGCGTTTATGCCGTCTGCGTTAAAGGTGTCACAAAGATTTTTGGCAGCTCTTTCTGTTCCTGCAAAGATAACGCCCTTGCTTTCGGGGGTAAAAAGTCCGTCAACATCTTCTTTTAGCTGTTTATACGAACCGCCCCATGCCGAGAGCTGTTTTGTTGAAAAGCTGATGATTTCCGACAGCTTGAGAGGCATACTTCCGTGAACAAAGTTTTCAAGCACGATTGTTCCGTGACTTTGCAAAAACTCGGTACATTCGTTGAATGTGAGCGCAAAGCGGTCAAAACCTCTGCAAAGGGTTCCGTCCTCAAAGCCTTGCATAAGGGTTTCATTGCTGATAAAGTCCATTGACTTTCCCCGTTCCTGAATTGCAGTAAATTCGGACGCAAAAACGAGGGTGTTTCTGTCGAGATAATCAAAAAGCGACTCGGGTTTATCGTAAATCTGATTGATAAATTTGTCCGCATTGGCAATCATTGCACCGCTGCGGATAAGCTCTGCCTCTGAAAAAAGTTTTTCCTTGGCTTTGGCGCGGTTCTTGGAACGGAGGAGCTTTGCCTTGTGTTCAATTTTATCTGCAAGGGCGGCTCTGTCCTCAATTACGATTTCGGTTGAGGGCGAAAGCGTAATTTTGTCAGCCTTTTTAAATCTTCTCTGTGTTTCAATGTCAAAATAGCTGAGGTCGGTAATTTCATCGCCCCAAAATTCACATCTCACGGGATAGTCGCTGTCGGGCATAAAGAAGTCGAGAATACCGCCTCTCAGCGAAAACTGACCGCTGCCCTCTACCGCATCAAAGCGTTCGTAGCCGAGCAGAGTAAGTGCCTTTGTCGCCTTTTCAAGCGAGAGCTCCCTGCCCTCTTCAAATTCAATAACCGACTGTTCAAGCACATTTTTCGGAACGGTAAGCTGTGCCGCCGCATCAACACACGCAATTGCAACATCACATTCATGATTGATAAGCTTGAGCAAAACTTTAAGTCTTGCGTGCTCGTACTCGTGAGAACGACTTTGAAAGTCAAGAAAGTTGAAGTCACGCACGGGATAAACATAGGCACGAAGTCCCATGCACGAAAGGTCGTTGCACAGAGTCTGCGCCTCTTTTTCATCGGAGGCAAGACAAAATGCCGTGACGCCCTTGAGGCGGCACAGCGCATAGATGATATTTGATTTGTTAATTGTTGAAAGTCCCGAAGCACAGACCGTTCTGCCCGGCTTGACATTCTTTTCAAGCGTTTTGAAAACGGGTGACTCTTTGAGGACATCAACAAGAAAGTTGAGATTATTCATTTCTTTGTCCCTTTTCAGTTGAACAAATTCATAGCTCGGTCAGTTTTGCCGTCAATAATCAGCTCGATTGCTTTTTCGGCATTGTCAAAAATTTCATCGAGTTTTTTCATTTCATCGGGAGTGAACTTTGAAAGCACCCAGTCGGCAAGGTCCCAGTCGGGATTTGGCTTTGCACCTATGCCAACCTTGATGCGCGGAAACTTGTCACTGCCGCTGAGATAGATTATACTGCGCATTCCCCTTTGACCGCCGTCACTGCCCTTTGAACGGATACGCATTTTTCCGACATCAAGCGAAATGTCATCAAAAATTACAATGACATTTTCGGGAGGAATTTTGTAGAAGTTCATCGCCTCAACAACTGCCTGACCGCTGTTGTTCATATATGTTGTGGGTTTCATCAGCATAACTTTTGCGCCGTTTACAGTGCAAGTGCCGATAAAGCTTTTGTATTTTATCTTGTTCACATCACAACCGAGCTTGTCGGCAATGCGGTCAATTGCAAGCCAGCCTGCGTTGTGGCGTGTGTTTTCGTATTTTCTGTCGGGATTTCCGAGCCCCACTACAATGTACTCGATTGAACCCGTTGATTTGTTTTTTCCGAACATATCCGTTTCCCTCTTATTTATATTATATGTATTCTGAAATTTAAATTAACCTTTTCCGAAGCTTACAACAACCCAGTCATCGTTGCCGAGATGATAAGGATTTCCGCAATACGGGCAGTTGCGTTCTCTTGTTGCATCAAAGCTTGCGCCGCAGCTTTTACAGGTTACTTTTTTCATTGTGAAAACTCCGTCATCCATGGCGTTCACACTTCTGCAAACGGTAAGTCTGAACTTTTCGTTTTTAACCCTAAATGAAGAATTTTTGTTTTTCACGGTTGTTGCATAAACGGTCATATCAACATAGCAACAGCCGTTTGTGACATTGAATGAATTAAGCTTTGACACTCCTCTGTACTTGATGTCAACAATATCTCCGAAAGGATTTTTCATCGGATTGCCCTCATAGACTGCGAGGTTTGTGTAATCATCGCTGAAAATCATAATCTTAAGCAAAGCAAGCACCTTGCCGATAAAGTATTCATATGAGAAGTTGGGATTAACCTCTTTCATAAGCCACGGAAGTCTTTTCTGACAATTGAAGTGCGGACCTATCATAGGAATGCTCTTTGCCGCACCGACAAAAAGTCCGAAAAGCGTTTTTAATGCCCATGCAAGGTACCCCGCCAAAAGTCCGCCGAGCAGTACGGGGATTGCTCTTATGCCGATTTCATAGACCATATTTGCGGTTGCGGGATCAAAAGTTCCGTCCTTTACAACCACCCATACCGTAAATGCCGCAACAGCGGCAATTCCGCCGAGAAGGTACGGAGCAAGCACCTTTTTCGTTGACTTGTTCGCAAGCGAATAGGTTTTTACAAAGTAGAAGTTTGTAACCTTCGGGAACAAATCGTCCATAATAAAGCGAGTTTTGCAGTTTTTACAACCGTTGAGAAGCTCTCTTACACTGCTTACCGCACCGCAGTTCGGACACGAACACGCAACCTCGGAATTTTGGTTTTCAAGCCTTGTAATCATTGTGTAAAAGAAAAATCTGTCCTTGATTTTTTTCTTTTTCTTTCCGTCTTTAAAGTATTTCTCCGTAACCTCATATGTCTTTGACGCAATGTTACTCTTACATTCGCCCATATCGTAGGCAGTACAAGCATTTATGGGGACTTCATTCTTCACCGTTTCCTTATCGGTAAAAGCGGTCCGAATCTTTACACCCTTTTCGTCAAGTCTTTTCTTCTGTAGGTCAAGCGCAAAGTCGAGGTCGATTGACGCAATATCCGGATTTTTGCCCTCATTGCACCACAATTCGTACTCATCGACAAAGCGGTTCATTATTTTGTTATCTGAATCGGAGCCGTAAACTATACCAAACAAAATTAAATCACCCTCACATATTGTACCGTTTTATTCCTGAAAAATTTGCAGTAAAACAGCGAAATGGCGGGTTAGTTAAAACCCACCTGTTTAATTACATAATTAAATTGTTCGCCTATCAACCGAAAGCGGCTGTGAACGGCTTGTCGTTGTAGATTCTTGCGATAGCCTCTGCAAATGTAGGAGCAACAGGAAGAATTGTGAACTTGTCAATCATCTTTTCCTTCGGAACAGGAATTGTGTCAAGAAGAACAACTTCCTTGATTGCGCTGTTCTGAATTCTCTCGATTGCAGGACCTGAAAGAACTGCGTGAGTAGCGCAAGCGTAAACCTCTGTTGCACCGCCCTTTTCAACAATAGCGTTAGCGGCATTGCAGAGAGTACCTGCTGTGTCAATCATATCGTCAACGAGGATAACCTTCTTACCCTTTGCGTCACCGATGATGTTCATAACCTCACAAACATTAGCCTTTGGTCTTCTCTTGTCGATAATAGCAAGACCTGTGCCGATTTTTGAAGCGAAGTTTCTTGAACGAGTTACAGAACCGAGGTCAGGAGAAACAACGATATAATCATCATTTTTGCCACCGATTTTCTCTCTCATATGGTTTGCGAGAAGTGATGCGCCCTGAAGGTGGTCAACAGGAATGTTGAAGAAGCCCTGAATCTGATTTGCGTGAAGATCCATTGTAAGCACACGGTCAGCACCTGCGCAGGTGATGATGTCTGCACAAAGCTTAGCCGAGATCGGATCTCTTGCCTTAGCTTTTCTGTCCTGTCTTGCATAGCCGAAGTATGGCATAACAACTGTGATTCTTGCAGCAGATGCACGCTTCATGGCATCAATCATTATGAGCATTTCCATAAGATTGTCGTTGACGGGAGCACAGGTTGACTGAACAATAAAGCAGTCGCTGCCACGAACAGATTCGTGAAGAGAAACAGAGATTTCGCCGTCTGAGAACTGTGTACAGTCACTCTTACCAAGCGGCAGACCGAGACAGCCTGCAATTCCCTGAGCTACATCAACATTTGAACTGCCGGTGAAAATTTTAATGTCCTTACCGTGAAAATTCATTGCAATAACTCCTTTGAATTTTAATGTGTGTAGTATATGTTTACCAATGATTAACCGAGCAATTAACAGCTGTAACCCTTTGCCTTTGCAATTTCGTTAAGCTGTTCAAGCTGAGCCGGATCATTTGCACCCAGAACCGTATCACTGCACTGAGCCGTGAATGCTCCGACCTTTCTTCCGTCCTCAAGCAAAAGCTTGATTGCGTCGGGAAGATAATATTCCTTTGCGCTGTTATCCGACTTGATTCTGTCGAGAACCGAAAGAAGAAGCTGACAATCAAACCAGAAACCGCCCGAGTTTACCTCATTTATTTTGAGAGTTTCCTCATCAGCGTCTTTCTGCTCAACAATTGCACGCAGATTTCCGTTTTCGTCACGGACAATTCTGCCGTAACCTGTCGGATCGTCAACCTTTGCGGAAATAACCGTTGCGGCACAATCGTTCTCAATATGAGCCTTCAGGGAATCCTCAATAGTCCTGCTGTCCATAAACGGAGCGTCGCCGTTGAGAATAACAACATTGCCGCTGTGCTTTTTAAGGAAATCCTTTGCCATCATCACAGCGTGACCTGTTCCGAGTCTTTCAGCCTGAAACACGCTTTCAACGGAAAAATCGAGGGTTGAAAGATACTCTTCGACACACTCTTTTTTAAAGCCCTTGACAACACAGATGTCATCAATACCGGCTTTCCTTAAAGCCGACATAACCCAGCAGAGCATCGGTCTGCCGAGCACCTCCGACAATGTTTTCGGTTTGTCGGATTTCATTCTTTTGCCCTCGCCGCCTGCGAGGATAACGGCACAATTCTTCATTTTTTCTCCTTTTATCTGTGACAAAACAACAAAGATGCAGACAGTCCTGTCACAAGGCACTCGTTCATACCATAATATTATCTCACAAAAATCACAAATTTCAAGAGAAAATTACAAAAATCGGGCAAAAAAAGGCATTTTAAACGATTTATACAATATTGTCGAAAATAAAACTCGTTTTTTATAAGAAAAAAGTTTGAAAAAAATATAGCTATTTTGACCAAAGTTTGTTATAATATTCGATAGGCTTATACAAGCAGGCAGGTTTTACCAAGGGGTAAGTCTGCCACAGCCGTATATCTTAATTTATTTTTAGGAGGATTACCAGTTATGGCAAACAAATGGGTTTACCTTTTTACAGAAGGTAATGCTAACATGCGTGAGCTCCTCGGCGGTAAGGGTGCCAACCTTGCAGAAATGACAGGTCTTGGACTTCCTGTACCACAGGGCTTCACAATTACAACAGAAGCTTGTACTCAGTATTATGAGGACGGCAGAGAAATCAACGCTGAAATTCAGGCTCAGATCAACGAGTACATCGAGAAGATGGAAGAGATCACAGGCAAGAAGTTCGGCGACAAGGAGAACCCCCTCCTCGTTTCAGTTCGTTCAGGTGCTCGTGCTTCAATGCCGGGTATGATGGATACAATCCTTAACCTCGGTCTTAACGAAGATGTTGTTGAAGTTATCGCTAAGAAGTCAAACAACCCTCGTTGGGCTTGGGACTGCTACAGAAGATTCATTCAGATGTATTCCGATGTAGTTATGGAAGTAGGTAAGAAATATTTTGAAGAGCTCATCGACAAGATGAAGGCTGAGAGAGGCGTTACTTATGATGTAGAGCTTACAGCTGACGATCTTAAGGAGCTTGCAGGCCAGTTTAAGGCTGAATACAAAGAGAAAATCGGTCAGGACTTCCCTGACGATCCTAAGGAACAGCTCATGGGCGCAGTTAAGGCTGTATTCCGTTCATGGGACAACCCTCGTGCAAATGTTTACCGTCGTGACAACGATATCCCTTATTCATGGGGTACTGCCGTTAACGTACAGTCAATGGCATTCGGTAACATGGGTGACGATTGCGGTACAGGTGTTGCATTTACAAGAGATCCTGCTACAGGTGAGAAGAAGCTCATGGGTGAGTTCCTCATCAACGCACAGGGCGAAGACGTAGTTGCAGGTGTTCGTACTCCTATGCCAATCGCTAAGATGGCTGAAGAGTTCCCGGAAGCTTTCGAGCAGTTCCAGAATGTTTGTCAGACACTCGAAAACCACTACAGAGATATGCAGGACATGGAGTTCACTGTTGAAAACAAGAAGCTCTATATGCTCCAGACAAGAAACGGTAAGAGAACAGCTAAAGCCGCTCTCAAAATCGCTTGCGACCTCGTTGACGAAGGCATGATTGACGAAAAGAAAGCCGTTTTGATGATAGACCCCAGAAACCTTGACACTCTTTTGCATCCTCAGTTTGACCCGAAGGCTTTGAAAGCTTCCGAGCCTGTTGCAAAAGCTTTGGCTGCATCTCCCGGAGCTGCTTGCGGTAAAATCGTATTCACGGCTGAAGACGCTAAAGAATGGAACGCAAGAGGCGAAAAAGTTGTATTGGTTAGACTTGAAACTTCTCCCGAAGATATCGAAGGTATGAAAGCTTCGCAGGGTATCTTGACGGTTAGAGGCGGTATGACATCTCACGCAGCGGTTGTTGCGCGCGGAATGGGTACTTGCTGTGTATCGGGCTGCTCCGACATCGTTATGGACGAAGAAAACAAGAAATTCACTCTCGGCGGAAAAACATATGTTGAGGGCGACTACATTTCAATCGACGGTTCTACAGGTAACATATATGACGGTATTATCCCCACAGTCGACGCTTCTATCGGCGGAGAATTCGGAAGAATCATGGGCTGGGCTGATAAATACAGAGTTTTGAAGGTTAGAACAAACGCTGATACTCCCGCTGACGCAAAACGTGCAAGAGAACTCGGCGCTGAAGGTATCGGACTTTGCAGAACAGAGCATATGTTCTTTGAATCCGACAGAATTGCGGCTATAAGAGAAATGATTTGCTCCGATACGGTTGAGCAGAGAGAAAAAGCTCTTGCTAAACTCGAACCCATGCAGCAGGGCGACTTTGAAAAGCTCTACGAAGCAATGGCAGGCTACGGCGTTACAATCAGATTCTTGGATCCTCCTCTTCATGAGTTCGTTCCCACAGAAGAAAAGGATATTGAGCTTCTCGCTAAGACACAAGGCAAGACTGTTGAACAGATTAAAGCAATCATCGCAGGTCTACATGAATTTAACCCGATGATGGGACACAGAGGATGCCGTCTTGCGGTAACATATCCCGAAATTGCGGCTATGCAGACAAGAGCTGTAATCAAAGCGGCAATCAACGTTTCCAAGAAGCTTAACACAGAAATCGTTCCCGAAATCATGATTCCGCTCGTAGGCGAAGTTAAAGAGCTTGCTTACGTTAAGGGCGTAGTTTGCGAAACAGCTGATAAAGTAATCGCTGACGCAGGCGTAGACCTTAAGTATCATGTTGGTACGATGATAGAAATCCCCAGAGCGGCTCTTACAGCTGACGAAATCGCTAAAGAAGCTGAATTCTTCTCATTCGGTACAAACGACCTTACACAGATGACATTCGGTTTCTCCAGAGATGACGCAGGTAAGTTCTTAAACGCTTACTATGACAAGAAGATATACGAAAACGACCCGTTTGCTAAACTCGACCAGAAGGGCGTTGGCAAACTCGTTAAGATGGCGGCTGAACTCGGAAAATCCACAAGACCCGACATCAAACTCGGTATCTGCGGTGAGCACGGCGGAGATCCTTCTTCCGTTGAATTCTGCCACAGAGTAGGTTTAACATACGTTTCCTGCTCGCCTTTCAGAGTTCCGATTGCAAGACTTGCAGCAGCTCAGGCAGCTTTGAGATAATTCATAAAAAGCATAAAAGAAAAACACAGCAGGATAAAATTTCCTGCTGTGTTTTCATATGCGCAAATTCGTGCGAACATTTTCCGGCGGATAATATCCGTCCGTTTTTTATTATTTTGTGATTGTTACTGTTTGGGTTGTGCCGTCCCAGGAAACGTTTGCGCCGAGGTTTTCGGCAACGAAACGCAGAGGGAGAAATGTTCTGCCGTTTTCGATGAATGACGGAGCGTCAAGAGCGATTGACGTTCCGTTCACGCTTGCGGAGCTTTGTCCGACCGTAAGGGAAATATTAACGTTATCAGCTGTAACGGTAACGGCTTGTGCCGATTCGTCCCAGCCTACCTTTGCGCCGAGTGCTTCCGCAACAAAGCGTATGGGAAGCATTGTACGGCTGTTTACAATCATGGGAGCCGTATCGTTTGCGACAGTGTTCTCGTTTACGGTTGCGTTTGTATTGCCTATTGCAAGGGTGATAACCGTAGCTTGCGTCAGATTCTTTTGAACAATCTGCGCTCTTTCTTCCGCATCGGAAATGCCCGAAATAATCGTATCGTCTTTTACAAACAGCAAATATCCGCTTCCGCTTTTTAAGTCTTTATCGGCAACCTTAAGCGTAACGTTTTCCACGGGTATTTCGTAGAGATTTTCGGGTGAATAATATTTTCCGCTCACTGTTGCCGTATCGCCCGAAACGGTTACGTCGCCGACATATTTTGTATAACCGTGTTCAAAAAGCAAGCCACTCTGCTTTATTTCATATTCGTCCCGTTTTACGCTTCCGTCCGTATCGGTATAATAATTGCCGCCGAATACCGTATAAGCCTCATTGATGGCTTCGTAAATGATTTTTGCAAGCTGTGCATATGTAAGCTCCGCATCATCGCCGAGCGCAACGCCCGCCTTTAAACGGCTTGCAAGAGCCGACGAATGTTCCGGTTTTATCGGCATCATAGCATATGCCAATCTTGAACAAATTTGACCCACAGTTATCTTTTTGTCGGAAGAACCGTACGAGTTTTGCGTATTGAATAATGCCGAAGTAACTTTTCCGAATTCGCCCTCCGTAACAATCATTCCCGCATTTTCATAGACATCGGGCATAAATCCCAAATCATAGCAAACCTTTGCCGCCAAAGAACATTCAATTTCTTTGCTTGACGTTTTCGGCACATTGTTTTCGGGCGGTGTTACCGTTTCCTCCTGTGCAGGCTCCGTTATCGTTGTATCATTCGTCTTTTGAGGAGCGCCGACATAATTATTCGGTACGGATTCCTCCGATACAGCCAAAACAGGCGGTTCCTCACCTTTGGATATGTAATCCAAAAAATCGTTATGAGTACCGTCGAATACCGCAACCTTTACGGTGTAACTGCCTGTTCCGTAATCAGACATAAGATCCTCCAAGGAGGAAAATCCGAAATTGTACAGATTCTCACGCTCCGAAAATGCTGTCATAAGCAGTTCGCCGTCCTTATATTCATAAAGAATATAAGAATCGTAACCGTCAACATAATCCCAGACAATCCAGTCTGACACGTCCTATGTTCCTTTTCCGTTGCCCAGCGTACATTCTGCGGCGCCAAATTCTCCGCACATACCGCTGTTGTCATAAACTGCATAAGCATAAGCATAAACATAAGGAGGATTATGCCTGCAATTTTGTTTGTTTTCTTCATAAAAACGTTCCTTTCATATGTAAAACAATAGCATTGTTATTACATCACACATTAAACAAAAAGTCAACATTTTGGGGAGAAAATGCTGACTTTTTGTATATCAAATTTTACAGTGCGCTTTGGGTATCGTTGGGGTCGCCGTTGCGTGCGAGGTCATATTCAAGCGTCCAGTCCAAACCGCGGTATTTTTCCGCACGGTCGTCTTTTTCGATAAAGTCCATTAAGAGGTCGAGCATTTCCTCTGTCCATGTGTTTTTATCAATCTGCGCGGTTGTGAATTTGTTCTGCGTTATCATCTCAAAACCGAAAAGGTCTTTGACCTGCGTTTTCGACGCGCCGTCCACAACCTCGGCAACGAGGTGGGACGGTATGAAAAGCACTCCGCCCCCTGCACCGAAAACAATATCGCCCGGCAGGCAAACGGCATTTCCGATTCTTACCGCTGTATTAAAGCCTTTCATTATAAAATCACGTATCGGGGTGGGGTCGATGCCTCGGTAATAAACCTGCACGCCCTCGATTTTGTTCATCTGCTCAACGTCGCGTATTCCGCCCCAGATTACTCCGCCGCCCGTTTTTGTTTTATTTTTGATTGCTGTTGTCAGATTACCGCCCAAAAACGTGCCTTTATAGATTTTGTCGTACATATCTATAACTATAACGTCGCCCTCGGTTAAGCTGTCTATAACCCATTGGTTATACGTTCCGTGCCTGTTTTCACGAGCGCCTATTCCCTTCATAACGCCGTCAAGGTCGGGGCGGGGCGGTACGGGCAAAATTCAGCCGTTACGGCTCTTCCTATAAGCTTTCTTCCGTCATTATGGAGCGTGTGAAGTCTGCCTTCAAACTGACTTTCATAGCCTTTTACAAAAATCGGTTTCCAAATTTCCTCAAGCGTAAGACTGCGGAGAGCCTTTAAGTATTTATCGGGAACGTACGGTCTGCCGTCGTCCGTTCTGTCGCCCTTCCAAAGCGGCGTAAGCGCAATTATTTCTTCTTTATCGTTAAAATTCATTTTTATCCTCTCCTAAAGTACGATTTCAAATTCGTTGTTTCCGCCCTTCTTCGTCTTAATTTCAAATTTCTTTCCGTCTGCATTAAGTTCATATGTGCCAAAAAAGCCCTTGAATTTTGCTGCGCCGTGTTCATCGGTTTGGATTTCCGCATTTGTTATCCATTTTTCGTTAAATAAGCTGTAAATCCTGTCAAACGACGGCTTTTTGGATAAGTCAAAGCGCATAAGTCCGCCGTAATATCTGTTTTCGCCGTTTTTCATATCGCCCTGCGGAGCGAATGCCGCATAGCCGTCAACAAGATTCCAGTATGTAATCATCTCAACGGATTTATGCGAAAACCATATATTGTAAAGCTGTTCCAAAATGTCCGCTTGCAATTCCTCGTCCTCCTTGGAATCGCTGTAGCAAGGGATTGTTATTTCCGTTATCTGAATAGGCTTTCCGAGCTTTTCGTATGTGTCCAAAACCGTAAATATTGTTTTCGGATTATACATCGAATCGGCTTTTTCTTTTTCGTTTTCTTTGGCAACAAACGCATGATACTGCATACCGACAGCGTCAATTCTCAAGCCTCTTTTTAAGGCTTGGTCTATCATCTGATAATATCCGCTTCTTGAAAATGCGAAGTGTACCCATTCCCATATCCAGCCTGCTTCATTTATGACAAGCTCATTTTGCGGAAAATATTTTTCGGCAAGCTTGAAATTCCAGTCGAGCACATCATCGGCAACGAAAAATCTGTTTTCGTTAAGCTCGGGACGTGTGCAGAAAAGCTCGTTTATAACCTCCCAGCAGTGGATTCTTCCCGAATAACGTTCGGCGAGCATTTGGTATCTTATTTCAAGCTTTTTCTTCATGTCCTCAATATCGTATTTATCAACCCAGTCGGGCTGAAAATTAAAGTATGTAAGGCAATGCTCCTTTGGGGTTATGCCGTTTTCTTCGCAGTATTCAAGACAAAGGTCGGACGCGGGACGGCGGTATACCTTCGGGCTGTCCTTTTCAAATCTGGGCTTGCCCTCGACAGGCTCTAGGGCGTCCCAATAAAAAGGAAGCGTCGCCTGATTGAAAATTTCCTTAAAGGAATCATGGTATATCTTGTTCTTCTCCGCCGTTTCAAGCTCGTCAAGCATGAAAATGTTTGCGCCGTGCAGAAATTCGTGATTTTTTTGCTTTGCCGTAATTTTTATGTTCGGAAGTACGTTGCCGTTTTTGTCTTTTGCGGTTATTTTGAAATAACCCTTTCTGTTTTGCTCGATTCCGCATTTTACACGGTCGTCCGTTTCGTCCTTATATTGTATAAAGCTTTTATAAACTTTATCTCGTCTGCTCATTTTTTTATTTCCTTTCTTTTTTGTGTTTTGCAGTAAAAAAGGCGAAATACAAGTGAATTTACAAAGAATTTAAAGACTCATTCCGCCGTCTATTACTATTTCCGAGCCCGTTATGTATCTTCCCTCATCGCTGCATAAAAGCAGTACGGCGGGGGAAACGTCGCACGGCTTACCCACGTAACCCATGGGAATACTCGCAACAACCTTTTTATTAAATTCGCTGTCCGAAAGAGCCTCGCGGTTACGCGGCGTATCTATTGCACCGGGCGCTACGTTGTTGATTGTTACGCCGTAGGGCGCCAAAGACGGAGCAATATTTTCGCACAGCTTTTTCTGCGCCGCCTTTGTTACGCCGTAAAGCGACAGCTCGGGGTGATTATTATACTGATTTACACTTCCGATTGTAACAATTCTCCCCCATTTTTGCTCTTTCATATACGGCGCATACAGCCTGATAAGATGATAACTGCTTTTTAAGTTACATTCAAACTGAACGTCATATTCCTCTTCCGTAAATTCGTCCCATGCGCGCTTATATTGAATTGACGCATTTAAAACGAGAATATCGACGCCGCCAGTCTTTTTAAAAAGCGCCTCGCGCTCCTCTTTCTTTGTTAAATCAGCGCATACGGGTATGCTGTTCGGGATTTTTCCGCTCGCATCAATGCATTTTTTCTCACTTTTCGCACCGTTTATAAAAACCTTTGCGCCCTGCGCCGAAAGAAGCTTCGCAATTTCAAAGCCTATCCCCTGCGTCGCACCCGTAACAAGCGCCGTTTTTCCTTTTTGCTCAAACATAATTAACCGCCTTTCTTTTTAGCTCCATTCTCTGTCGTTTGCCCATTCGTTGTCCCATGCGGACGTGTCGCCCCAGGCAATCGGATATTTTTCGTGCATATGCTCTTTTATAAGCTCCTCGTTAAGGCTGTCAATGCCAAGACCGGGCTTATTGGGAACGTTTACAAAGCCGTCGCGGAAAAGCGGATTGTCAACGCCGAACGCAAGGTCATTCCACCAAGGAATATCAACCGAATGAAATTCAACAGCCAAAATATTTTGAACTGCCGCCGCCGCATGAATTGCCGCCATGCACGCAATCGGGCTTTCCGCCATATGAATTGCCATGGCAACGCCGTATTTGTCGCACATATTTCCGAGCTTTTTCATTTCCATTGCTCCGCCTATAGTAAGTATATCGGGGTGAACAACCGATACGCCGCCGTTTTCCATAAGCGGACGGAAATTCTCCGCAAGGTATATATCCTCGCCCGTACATATCGGAACATGAACGGCGTTTGAAATTTTTTCAAAATGCTTTGTATAATGCCACGGCGCAATATCCTCAATCCACGCAATGTTATATTTTTCAAGACGCTTTGCGAACATTATGCAGTCCTCTATGCAGACGTGTCCGAAGTGGTCAATCGCAAGCGGAACCTCATAGCCGATAACGTCTCTTACCTGCTTCACGTAATCCTCCAAAAAGTCCATGCCCTTTTGGGTCATATGTATTCCCGTCGCATGATGCGGAATCGTAAACGTTTCATAGTTTTTGCCGAGCATCATATCCATGTCAACAGAGCCCTTTTGATGATTTATCGCTTTCATGGAATATTTTTTGATATCCTCGAGAAAACCGAGAGGTGCGTTTAAGCATCCGGGCTCATCGAGCATAAGCTCAATGCCCAAGTCCATTTTTAAGAACGTGAAGCCCTGCTCCATACGTTTTTTAAGTGCATGACCCATATCCGTGCCCGTATGCTTTCCGTCAACGTCGGTATCGCAGTACATTCTCACCTTATCGCGGAATTTTCCGCCGAGCATCTGCCAAAGCGGAACGCCCCATGCTTTCCCTGCCAAATCCCAAAGTGCGATTTCAAGACCCGAAACGCCGCCGCCTTGTCTGGAATGACCGCCGAACTGCTTTATACGTCTGAAAAGCTTATCGACATTACAGGGATTTTCGCCGACCAAACGGGATTTTAACATAAGCGCATACGTTGCGCTCGAAGCGTCTCTGACCTCGCCGTAGCCGATAAGCCCCTGATTTGTATAGACTTTAATAAGCGGGCAATGCTTCGGTGCGCCGTTTATGTTGGCAACTCTTATATCCGTTATTTTCAGTTCGCTCGGTGATGAATTGATATTCACGTTTCCGCTGATTTTTTCCTTTAAATTTTCCTGCACGTTAATTTTCCTCACTTTCTCAATCAAACATATTGACATTTTTTAATATTTGTTATATACTCATTATAAACGATAGAAAAACAAAAATCGTCCGTTATGTTTGTAAATTTATCCGTTATATTCTGTTTCTTTCAGACTTAATTTTTTGTGCCTTGCGGCACGGAAAGGAGAAAAACATTATGCGTTACAATGAATACGCCGTTTTGGACAAAAGAAATAAACCGCTTGTTAAAATATTTCATTCTACCGTGGAGGGTGGAAAAAGAGCCTATAGGGGGCATCATCATACGGAATGCGAGCTTTCGACAATCATTTCGGGCAGCGGAACGTATTCCCTGGAAAATAAGGAATACGACGTCAAAAAGGGCGACGTAATCCTCTTTGGGAGCGATGAAACGCACTGCCTTACGGAAATTTCGACAGACGAGCGTTTCGACCTTTTAAATATTCAGTTTGAACCCCGTATACTTTGGACAAATACGGAATTTCACGGAAATCTCATGCAGATATTTTTGGAAAGAAACAAAAATTTCGAGAACAGAATAAACAGAAACAATCCGACCTCAAACGCATTAAAACGGCTGATTTTTGAAATAGAGGACGAAATGGCAAACGACAGATTCAACCGAAGCTTTATTGTACAGTCAAAGCTGTTTGAAATCCTTACGCTTATAATAAGAGATTACGATTACGTAAGCTCGCGTGAAACAAATTCCGCCGTGCTTTCGCAGCTTCGGCATACGCTTGAATACATAGACGAAAATCTTTCCGAGCCGCTCACATTAGACGAGCTTTCCAAAAAGGCGACAATGAATAAGACGTATTTCTGCACGGTTTTCAAGCGTTACAACGGCATTTCGCCCTGGGAATATATATCAATAAAGCGCGTCGAAAAGGCGATAGAGCTTATAAAATCCACGAGCCTCACAAAGCTTGAAATTGCAGGACAATGCGTTTTTAACAGCGCCTCTAATTTTTACAAAATTTTCGGCGAGGTTACGGGCAAAACTCCCTCCGACTACAAAAAACAAACGGAGTGAATACCGCTTTGATGTTCAGAGTGTTGTTCAGAGAGAACAACACTCTGAGCAACACTTGAGTATGAACCTGAACACATTATATAAATAAAATAAAAAGAAAATAAAATAAAACTATATATATAATAATATTAATTCATGTTTTCTCACTTCAAAGCCGCAGATAAAGAAATTATTTATTAAAACCGCTGTCAATTTGACGACAGATAATCTAAATTGCAACACCGCTAATTTTTAAAAAAACAATTGACATTATACGAAAAATACGGTATAATATTATCTGAATTATTATGTATAAAGGTGAAAACATGGCTGAAATTACACTTGATGAGCTTAAAAGGCTCGAAAATGACGAATATGTGCTTATAGATATGAGAGACAGTGTTTCTTTTGAATACGGTCATATCGACAATGCGAAAAATATACCGGAGGCGGATTTTAACCGTTCGCTTCTGCCCAAGGATAAGAAAATCGTACTTTACTGCAAATACGGAATTGTGAGTCTGCCGCTTGCGGAGAAGCTTTCCGACGAGGGCTACAGCGCATACAGCTTAAAAGAGGGCTATATCGGCTGGCTTCGGGAAAAGCTCGGTGCGGACAGCGATAAAGCGGAGAAAGCGGAAAAGAGCATACAAAAGAAATTTCATAAGGAGCTTTTTTCAAAATTTGCGTTTGCGGTCAACAAATATGAGCTTTTATCACCCAATGATAAGGTTGCGGTATGTATTTCGGGCGGCAAGGATTCCATGCTCATGGCAAAGCTTTTTCAGGAGCTTCATAAGCACAACAAATTTCCGTTCGAGCTTGTTTTTCTCGTTATGGACCCCGGCTACAGCAAAGAAAACCGAGAGATAATCGAGCATAACGCAAAAATCCTGAATATACCGATTACTATATTTGAAAGCGAGATTTTTGACGCTGTTTATACAATCGAAAAATCGCCTTGCTATATATGCGCACGAATGAGACGGGGCTATCTTTATTCCAAGGCGCAGGAACTGGGGTGCAACAAAATTGCGCTCGGTCATCATTATGACGACGTTATAGAAACAATCCTTATGGGTATGCTCTACAGCGGTCAGACGCAGACGATGATGCCGAAATTAAAAAGCACGAATTTCAAAGGTATGGAGCTTATCCGCCCCATGTATATGATTCGTGAGGACGATATAAAAAGATGGCGTGATTACAACGACCTGCATTTCATACAATGCGCCTGCAAATTTACCGATACCTGCACGTCCGAGGCTTGCCTTACGTCATCGCGCACAGGCTCAAAGCGGTTGGAAACAAAGCGCATTATTGCGGAGCTTAAAAAGACAAATCCGTTTGTGGAAAACAATATTTTCAGAAGTGTGGAGAACGTTAATTTAGAGACGGTTATCGCCTATAAAGATAAGGACGGCACGCACAGCTTTTTAGACAGATACAATAAAGAGGTGTAAAAATGACGCTTTCTCAAATATATTATGCTATAACAATATCGGACTACGGCTCCATGAATAAGGCGGCGGAGGCTCTTTATATCTCACAGCCTACGCTTACAAATGCCGTAAAGGAGCTTGAGAGCGAGCTTGGAATTACGATATTTCTTCGGACGGGAAAAGGCACGGCGCCGACTCCCGAGGGCGAGGAATTTCTCATATATGCCCGTCAGCTTTATCAGCAGTACGAGCTTATAAACGAAAAATATCAAAACCCCATAGGCATAAAACGCAGATTCGGCGTTTCATCACAGCATTATTCCTTTGCCGTTAAGGCTTTTGTGGAGACGGTGAAACAGTTTGATATGCAAAAATACGAATTTGCAATGAGAGAAGAAAAAACGATTGACGTTATAAATGACGTCAGCAGTTTAAAAAGCGAAATAGGGATTTTATATTTAAGCGATTTCAACGAAAAAATCATAAATAAAATGCTTCGGGATAATTCGCTCGAATTTTATCCGCTTATCGACTGCAAGGCTTACGTTTATATTTGGAAAAATCATCCGCTTGCGAAAAACAAGTCAATCACCTTTTCAGAGCTTGCCGATTACCCCTGTTTATCGTTTGAACAGGGCGAAAAGGGCTCGTTCTATTTTGCGGAGGAAATTTTGAGTACAAACGAATATCCGCGTACCATAAAGGCGACAGACCGCTCGACTATGCTTAATCTTATGGTCGGGCTTAACGGCTATACGCTTTGTTCGGGCATAATCTGCGAGGAGCTTAACGGCAGCGATTACATCGCAGTACCGTTTAAGGCGGACGAGGGCAACCCAAACCCAATAATGAAAATCGGCTATATTTTAAGGAAGAACAGTCCGCTTTCTAAAATCGGACATATATACATAAACGAGCTTACAAAATATCTTGAAAGGGTATAAATTTTTTTTATACCTTACCATAATAATTATGTATTTGACAAATAAGGAAATTTGTGCTATAATAAACTCACGATAAAAAAACAAAACGAAAAACGGAGGAAATTAAAATGAAAAAGATTTTATCAGCAATTTTAACAGCAGTTTTGGCGCTTACGCTTTTCACAGCGTGCGGAAGTAAATCGGAAGGCGTTACGGTAGGCGTTCCGAACGATACGACAAACGAAGCGAGAGCATTGCTCCTTTTGGAGAAAAACGGATATATCAAGCTTAAAGCAGGCGCAGGAATCACAGCTACAATAAAGGATATCGAAGAAAATCCTTACAACATCACATTTAAAGAAATCGAAGCGGCACAGCTTCCGAGCACACTTAAAGACCTTGACTATGCGGTTATCAATTCAAACTACGCAATCGGCGCAAACTTGAATCCCGTTTCCGATTCGCTTCTTATTGAAGACTCGTCTTCCGAATACGGTAATATCGTGGCGGTAAAAGAAGGAAACGAAAACAGCGATATTATAAAAGCTTTGAAAGCGGCTCTCGAAAGCCAAAAGGTTAAAGATTTCATCACGGAAGAATATGACGGCGCTGTTGTAAGCACGGTTGACAACCCCACAGACGGCTTTGATTCATCAATCGATTACAGCACACTTGCGGGAAAAACAATAACCGTTGCGGCTTCTCCCACACCTCATGCGGAAATCTTAAAGGTTGTAAAAGACATCTTGGCAGAAAAAGACATCACGCTCGACGTTAAGGAATTTACGGATTACGTTCAGCCCAATAACGTTGTTGAAAGCGGAGAAATAGACGCTAACTACTTCCAGCATCTTCCTTATCTGACAGACTTCAACGAGCAGAACGGAACACACCTTGTTTCAATCGGAGCAATCCATGTTGAGCCTATCGCACTTTACGGCGGAAAACAGACATCTTTGGACGCTCTCAAGAAATAAACAACTAAATACAGCCAAGCGTCGGTTTTATTTCCGACGCTTGCTTTTGTTAGGAGCATGGAAAGGAACGGTTAAAAAATGATAGAACTCAAACACATTTCAAAGTCTTTTGTGACGGCGGACGGCACGGTCGAAGCATTAAAGGACGTGTCTCTCACGATTAAAGACGGCGATATATACGGCATAATCGGTATGAGCGGCGCAGGCAAAAGCACGCTTGTGCGTTGTATCAATATGCTTGAACGTCCGACATCGGGCGAGGTTGTGATAAACGGTGAAAATATCGGACTTTTAAAGGAATTTGAATTAAGACAAAGGCGCCGTAAAATCACGATGATTTTTCAAGGCTTTAATCTTCTTATGCAAAGAAACTGCCTCGATAACATTTGCTTCCCCCTGGAGCTTTCGGGCATGAAGAAAAAGGACGCACGCAAAAAAGCGCAGGAGCTTTTGCAGACTGTCGGACTTCCCGATAAGGGAAAAGCATATCCCTCGCAGCTTTCGGGCGGACAGCAGCAGAGAATCGCTATAGCGCGTGCGCTTGCGCAGAACCCCGAAATTCTGCTTTGCGACGAGGCTACCTCTGCGCTTGACCCAAAGACCACACAGTCGATTTTGGAGCTTATAGGCGAGATTAACAAAAAACTCGGACTTACCGTTATAGTTATCACTCATCAGATGAGCGTTGTTGAAAAAATCTGCAATAAGGTTGCTATTTTGGACAGCGGCGTTGTCGTTGAAGAGGGCGATGTGAGCGAAGTGTTCACAAACCCGAAATCAGACGCGGCAAAACGTCTTGTTTTCCCCGACGGTGCGGATAATGCCGTTCCCGTTTTTGCGTCGGACAGCGTTATAAGGCTTGTTTATAACGGCGCAATGGTTGCCGATACTCCGCTTATCGCAAAAATGGCTATGGACGAGGGAATACCTGCGAATATACTTGCCGCACAGACAAAATGTATAGGCGATAAGGTTTTCGGAAATATGCTTTTGGATATAGGCGGCGGCGAGGACGAGCTTAAGCGTGCGATTAAATATCTTGAAAACACACCGAATATATTTGTTAGGAGAGTGAAAAACGATGATTGAGAATATACTGTCAAATCCTGAAGTTATCGAGGCCGCAGAAATACTTAAGGGTGAGCTTTTGCTTGCAATTTGGGAAACATTTTATGTAACTGTTTTGGCTACGTTTTTTTCTGTTGTTATCGGACTTCCGCTGGGCGTTCTTATCGTTGCGGGCGAAAAAGACGGCGTAATGCCTCTCCCCAAGCCTGTTTTAAGCTTTATAAACATTGTTATAAACCTGCTCCGTTCGATACCTTTTCTTATACTTATGATTTTGGTATTTCCGCTTACAAGGCTCATAATGGGTACTGTCGTAGGTACTGCGGCATCTATCGTTCCGCTTGTTATTGCGGCGGCTCCGTTTGCGGCAAGACTTGTTGAAAGCAGCCTTCGGGAGGTAAACCCGAATATAATCGAGGCGGCGCAGAGCATGGGCGCAACCCCGTTTCAAATAATAACAAAGGTTATGATACCCGAAAGCATACCGTCCTTGATTTCAAATTTCACAATTGCCATAACAACCGTACTCGGCTATTCGGCAATGAGCGGTATCATAGGCGGCGGCGGACTGGGCAAAATCGCAATCAACTACGGCTATTACAGATATAAAAATCTCGTTATGTTCGTTGCGGTTATCTGCCTTATCGTGCTTGTAGGCATTTTCCAGGCGGTCGGCACACGTTTAGCTGTCAAATCCGACAAAAGATTAAAGAAAAGTTAGACGCATCAACGCACGAATTTTAAATTTTGCACCGTAGAAAACGACCTACGTGTCGTTCCTCATGTTCGTACAAACCCATGAATAACGGCGATCTAAATTGCAATTGCAATTTGCGATATATACGTGCCG
>ERZ779725.104-NODE-104-length-56727-cov-19.788255_pt1 | contig 56727 bp, 52 predicted proteins | sample MGYA00511890_ERZ779725 | MGnify/ENA primary metagenome ERZ779725 (study PRJEB29588, sample SAMEA2148549) | human gut metagenome | biome: human gut; feature: human-associated habitat; material: faeces | place: Denmark | collected 2008/2010 ...
AAGTCACGCTTCTTCTGCTTGCGGCCGATGTAAGCGTACTGGCCGCTCTTCATGACAGCCTGCTTGGCGGTCTTGAAAAGGCTGTGCTTTGAGCCATAGTAGCCCTTGGCAAGCTTCAGAACTTTATTTCTTCTCTTGCGAGTCATTGTTGCACCTTTGATACGTGCCATGGTTTTCTACCTCCGAATAATTAATGAGTGGTTGGCTGTCTCTTATTTGTAAGGGATAAGCTTCTTGATCTGCTTGACGTTGGTGGTGTCTGCAACAGAGGTCTTGCGAAGATTTCTCTTACGCTTTGTGCTCTTCTTGGTAAGGATGTGAGACTTGTTTGCGTGTGCACGTATCGGCTTACCGTTTTTTGACAGCTTGAAGCGCTTTTTAGCACCGCTGTGAGTTTTGATCTTGGGCATGAGTTCTTTTCCTCCTTCAACTTTTTGACCGGTATTTTACCGGGATAATCACTTTGCGCTCTTGGGAGCGAGGAACATGAGCATCTGGCGTCCCTCAAGCTTCGCCGGCTTCTCGACCGAGGCGATATCCGCGCACTTCTCCGCAAACTGAGCCATTATAGTCAGTCCGAGATCGGTGTGGGTCATCTCGCGTCCACGGAAGCGGATCGAGACCTTGGTCTTGTTGCCTGCCGACAGGAACTTTCTGGCGTGACCGACTTTCGTATCAAAATCATGTACGTCAATGTTGGGCGAAAGGCGGATCTCCTTTATCTCGATCACACGCTGATTCTTCTTCGCTTCCTTCTCCCTCTTGGACTGCTCAAAACGATATTTGCCGTAGTCCATGATCTTACAGACGGGCGGCTTTGCCTGCGGAGCTATCTTGACAAGGTCGAGATTTTTCTCTGCGGCAAGCTTCTGAGCCTGAGCGGCGGAAACGATACCTAACTGTTCACCGTCATTGCTTATGAGCCTGACCTCTTTGTCCGTGATCTCTTCATTGATCTGCATTTCTTTGATACCTATAACCAGCACCTCCATATGCTCTGACCGGTTCTACCGGAAAAATCAAAGCGAGGGCACAGAGATGCCCTCGCTCAATAATCAACAGAAATAAAAATCCGTTCTTATTGACCCGCGCGGACAAAACCCCGGAGGTGAGAGCTGCGGCACAATGCGTCACTCTGCTTTGTTGTACGCATTATTTTAACAGCCCGAAAGGATTTTGTCAAGCGGTTTTTCGGATTATTTTATAAAAAGTACCGACGACGCTATTACAAACTGCGCCGCATAGTAGGAAACATGGTTTATGATTATATTCGCCTTCGTGTTTCCGCCCTCTTTGAAATACATGGTCGAGAGCACGGCGTCGGAGAACGCGAACAGAAGCCCGCCCGCCGACATGAGTATCCACTGCTTTGCAAAGGAATTGTTGAGCATCGCGACCGCGCTGACGGCAAAGGTCATGAACAGGAAAAAGGTATAGACGCCGACTATCGTTCTGAACTTGCCAAATTTCAGCTTGAGCAGCTTTTCGCTGACGATAACATTTCCTATGGCGACAACGACCGAGATTATTATCGGCAGGACGGCCGTGAGCACGCTCCAGTTGCCGGCGAATTTATAAATAGCGCCTATGTAGAACACATGGCCTATCATGAACGCTATGAATCCGGCGTTGAGGAACTTCTCCATATCCTTTTCATATATCCATTTCAAATCGAGCCATATGTCGCCCGAGAGACCGAGCACAAGACCGAACACGATGAGCCCGGCATACACCTCGTGACCCGGGTTGACCGCCGCCGCGGAGAGCGCCGTAAGCAGGAAGAGGAAGCTCGCTATCGCCTTTGAATAGAGCCCCTTGAGTCCGCCGTATTTCACGCGCAGGACAAGGAAAACGACGACCGCCGCGATGCCTGCCACGAGCGCGGCATAAAAATATGCTGTTGACAAAATGATATCCTCCTCGTTGTATCCGCTCATCAGACGCGGAAAAAATTCATCCGAAATGAGTATACAACATCCGACACGATTCAACAATAAGTTGAAATGTAACATTATTGCAACAGTTTTTCGCTTTTTGTCTTTATATTATATTCAATGCAACATTATCGCGGCACAAAAAATCCGCCGCATCCGATTAAAGACGCGGCGGAAAAATCTGCTTTTATTTCTTGCTGACGCCGAGAGTCATCTTCTCGCCGTTGATGTTCCACTCCTTGGAGCTGTCGCCGCCGAGGGAATAGACTATCTCATCTGCGAGGACATCGTGCTTTATGGACTCGGCGTTCTTCTTGATGATACCGTTGAGCTTTTCATTCTCGCCGGTGTAGAGAACGATCTTGTCCATAACATCGAAGTCTGCCTCTTTACGCATGGTCTGGATCTTCGAGATTATCTCTCTGACGAAGCCCTCTTCGATAAGCTCGGGGGTGAGGTTCGTGTCGATTGCGACGGTGATGCCGTAGTCGGAGACAGCGAAGCTGCCCTCTTTCTGGACGGAGTCTATGAGCAGGTCGTCAACGCCGAGCTCTATCTCGTTGCCGTCGACGCTGAACTTCAGCGCGCCATTTTCGTCAAGCTCCTTCTTTGCGGTGGAGCCGTCGAGGGAGGCGAGATGCTCTTTTATCTTGCCGAGGAATCTGCCGTATTTCGGGCCGACGGTCTTGAGCTGCGGCTTGAAGCTGTAGCTGACGAAATCCGCCTCGCCGTCAACGAATTCGAGTTCCTTGACATTGAGCTCGTCTCTGATTATCTCCGCATATTCGCCGCCGAGAGCCTCGTCCGCGCGGACAAACATCTTGCCCAGAGGCTGGCGGTTCTTGATGTTCGCGCCATTTCTTGCGGCACGGCCGAGCACGACTATATTAAGCGCCTCGTTCATTCTCTCCTCAAGAGCCTTGTCAACATATGCGGCATCCGCAACGGGATAATCGCACAGGTGGACGCTCTCGGGAGCGGACTTGTCGATACTGCACACGAGGTTGCGGTAGATATCCTCCGTCATGAACGGGATCATCGGAGCGGCAAGCTTCGAGACGGTGACGAGCGCGGTGTAAAGAGTCATATAGGCATCTATCTTGTCCTGGCTCATGCCCTGCGCCCAGAAGCGCTCACGGCAGCGGCGGACATACCAGTTGCTCATCTCGTCGACGAAGTTCTGCAGCGCACGCGCCGCCTCGGGGATGCAGTAATCCGCAAGGTAGTTGTCAACGGTGGTGATAAGGGTGTTGAGTCTCGAGAGAAGCCATCTGTCCATGGTCGGCAGCTCCTCAGCCTTGCGAAGCTCATGCTTCGTGGCGTCAAACTCGTCTATATTTGCATAGAGCACGAAGAAAGCGTAGATGTTCCAGAGTGTGCCCATGAACTTGCGCTGACCCTCGATAACAGCCTTGCCGTGGAAGCGGTTGGGCAGCCAGGGAGCGGAGTTGGTGTAGAAATACCAGCGGACTGCGTCTGCGCCGTAGGCGTTGAGCGCGTCGAACGGGTCAACGGCGTTGCCCTTGGACTTTGACATCTTCTGTCCGTTCTCATCCTGAACGTGACCGAGAACGAGGACGTTTTCATAGGGCGCTCTGTTGAACAGCAGGGTTGAAATGGCGAGCAGCGAATAGAACCAGCCTCTCGTCTGATCGACGGCCTCGGAGATGAACTGCGCCGGGAACTGCTGCTTGAACAGGTCGTGATTTTCAAACGGATAGTGGTGCTGCGCGAAGGGCATCGAACCGGAGTCGAACCAGCAGTCGATAACCTCAGGCACGCGGTGCATCTCGCCGCCGCACTTCGGGCACTTTATTGTGACAGCGTCGATATAGGGGCGGTGCAGCTCAATATCGTCCGGGCAGTTTGAGGACATGCTCTTGAGCTCTTCGATAGAGCCTATCGAATGTCTGTGGCCGCACTCGCATTCCCAGACGTTGAGCGGAGTTCCCCAGTAGCGGTTACGGCTGATGCTCCAATCCTGGACGTTCTCTATCCAGTCGCCGAAGCGTCCCTTGCCGATGCTCTCGGGGATCCAGTTGACGGTGTTGTTGTTGCGGACGAGGTCGTCCCTGACTGCGGTCATTTTTATGAACCACGAATCCCTTGCATAGTAGATGAGGGGCGTGTCGCAGCGCCAGCAGTGGGGGTAGCTGTGTTCAAACACGGGAGCGGAGAAGAGAAGTCCGCGCTTGTCGAGGTCAACGAGCACATCTCTGTCCGCGTCCTTGCAGAACTTGCCCGCCCACGGGGTGCTCTTGTCCATGCAGCCGGCGGCGTCGACGAGCTGAACGAACGGAAGATCGTAGTTCTTGCCGACGTTTGCGTCGTCCTCACCGAATGCCGGTGCGATATGGACTATACCGGTGCCGTCCGTCAGAGTGACATAACCGTCGCAGGTGACGTACCAGCCCTTTTTGCCGTCATTCGACTTTGTGCATTCGAACAGCGGCTCATACTCTCTGTATTCAAGCTCCTTGCCCTTGAAGGTAGCGAGAGTCTCGACTCCCTCGGGGAAGAACTTCTCAACGAGGGCCTGCGCCATATAGTATACGGTGCCGTCCTCAACCTTGATTTTAACATAGTCCTCTGCGGGGTTGACGCAGAGCGCGACGTTCGAGGGCAGAGTCCACGGAGTTGTCGTCCATGCGAGGAAATATGCGTCCTCGTCCTTTGCCTTGAACTTGACTACCGCCGAGCGCTCCTTGACATCCTTATAGCCCTGAGCGACCTCCTGAGATGAGAGCGGGGTGCCGCAGCGCGGGCAGTAGGGCACTATCTTGAAGCCCTTATAGAGCAGGCCCTTGTCCCAAATCTGCTTGAGCGCCCACCACTCGGACTCGATAAAGGTGTTGTCATAGGTGACGTAGGGGTGCTTCATATCGGCCCAGAAGCCGACCTTGCCGGAGAAATCCTCCCACATACCCTTGTATTTCCATACGCTCTCCTTGCACTTTTTGATAAAGGGCTCAAGACCGTATTCCTCTATCCCCTGCTTGCCCTCGATGCCGAGCAGCTTCTCGACCTCGATCTCAACGGGCAGACCGTGGGTATCCCAGCCCGCCTTTCGGGGCACCATATAGCCCTTCATGGTCTTGTAGCGCGGGATCATATCCTTTATAACTCTCGTCAGCACGTGGCCGATATGCGGCTTGCCGTTTGCCGTCGGCGGGCCGTCATAGAAAGTGAAAGTTTCCGCATTTTTACGCGAGTCGATGCTCTTCTCGAAAATGTGGTTCTCGTTCCAGAAATCGAGCACCTTCTTCTCGCGGTTGACGAACTCAAAATTCGTCGATACCTTGTCGTACATAATAGCTATCCATCCTTTCAGGGAATCGCGGCTGATAACAAAAAAGGTCCCTGTCCATAACAGGACAAAGACCCGGCTTTGCAACCACCCACTACATTCAATTAAATGCCGCCCGGTAACGGTGGGACGCGCCGTCGGGATCTACTCGGCTTTCGCCTTTCGTCCCGCTGCTCGGGAGTGATATTCGCTCCTGCGCCGAGTACCGGCTTTCCACTGCCGCCGGCTCACTTTGTCTCTTTGCGCAAGGCTACTGTCTCCGTCATAGCCTTTCAGATATGCTCATTTAGTGTTGCACCCGATAGGTACAATATAAGGTGATTATAATACTTTTGGATTTATTCGTCAATAGGTTTGAGCCGACTATTTTCAGTCGGTATCGGTATTCATAATCAACTCATAAGCCCTCATGCATTCGTCGGCGGGCAATCCCGTCTCGTTCTGCATAAACGCCACGGCCTCCTCCGATTTCTCGAATTTCTCCAAAACATCCTTTGCCTCGGAAAATCTTTTTACCGCTTTTTCGAATTCATTACCCATAGCTTTTCTCCTCTCAAGGTGCCGCACCGACGGGTGAAGCAGGTTTAGTTTATATAAGCCCCGACAGGCTGACGGCTGTTTCATAGGCGTTTTTGGCGGTCTGATATACTGCGACGCCGTTTTGCTCCGCACGGACGCGCGCGTCCTCATCGAGGGGCGCGGACTCCGTCAAAATAATGCAGGCTATGTCCGCGAGCGCCGCCACGCCTATGGAGTTGACATTGCCCATGACGGTCATCCACGCGTCCCCCGCCTTTGCGCGGGACATGACCCAGCTCAGAAGGTCGCCGCAGTAGCCGCCCGTGACCTCGCGCGAGAGCGAGTCTTCGTTTTCGCAAAGAGCTTTGAGCTCCAGCTTTTCTTTTATATCCCCGACCGTCATTCCGTCCCCTCCTTTTTCCCCGTGCCTCTGAACGGCGCGGGAATATATTCCTGCATATCGGTGCCCGCGAGCTCATCGCGCATGGCGAAAACGCAGTCGTGCAGCGTCGCGCTGCCCCTGACTATATCCTCGGCAAGGGCGCGGCAGGTGGGCGCGCCGCAGGTGCCGCAGTCGAGCCCCGGCAGGCGTGCGATTATCTCGGTCATCTTCGACATCATCGCCATGGCGTCGGAGACATTGTCGGCGAGCTTGAGAACCGACGAGCCCTCGAGCGGCCGCTGCCAGCTCATAGTCTCGGGCACTTCGTCGCCCGCCAGATGATTCGCCGCAACGGGCAGATATCTTCTGAGCTGCTGGATCCGCGCCTTTGCGACATACGGGTTTTCCGCAGTCAGCGAGCCGCCGACGCAGCCGCCCGAGCAGGCGTTGAGCTCGACAAAATCGAGCCTGTCAAGCTTTTCGTCCTCTATCTCTTCGAGCACTTTTATGACATTTTCAATGCCGTCCGCGGCGAGATATTTATCTTTGAGCAAAGCCGCCGACTCGCCGCCGCTCGACGCCCAGCTGACTCCCATGAGCCCCGACTTGCAGGCGTCCTCGGGCGCGCCGAGGTGGTTCATCTGCTTCAGGAGCACGGGATATATATCCTTCATCGCTATCACGGCGTCGACATTCGACTCCGGCAGGCAGATGGGCTGCTTGACGGCGGTTATCTTCGCGGGGCACGGCGTGATAAAAAATATTCCGATATCCGAAGAGTCGAGTCCTGTTTTTGCCTGCGCCTCGTTGCGCGCTATCAGAGCCGCAGTCTCCATGGGAGAATTGAGCGGCAAGACATGCGGGACAAGGTGCGGGAAGCAGACCCTTATCAGCCGGCAGACCGCAGGGCACGCCGAGGATATTACCGGCCGGGGTATATCGTGCTCGGCGATGTATTTTCGCGTCGCATCGCTGACGAGCTCGGCGCCTCTCGCGACCTCGAACACCTCGTCAAAGCCGAGCATTTTGAGCGCGGTTATGACATATCCGATATCATCAAGATTGTTGAACTGCCCGTAGAGCGACGGCGCGGGCAGGGCGACTCTGTATTTGAACTCGATTATCCTGTTCATCGAGTCGCGGTGGGAATATTTTGCATGGTGCGGGCAGACGCGGATGCACTCGCCGCAGTCGATGCAGCGTTCCGAGATAATGTGCGCCTTGCCGCTGCGCACGCGTATAGCCTGCGTGGGACATCGCTTTATGCAGTTGGTGCAGCCCATGCACTTCTCTTCATCGAGCCGCACCGAATGGAAATACGTGTTCATGTAAAAAGTCCTCCCGGCTCCCGCAGACGCGGGCGCTCAGTCAGTGAGCGGTATATACTTTGAGGCTTATCGTTGTTCCGACATCCTTTTCGGTGTCTATCTTCATCTCGTCCGTATACTTCTTTATATTGGGCAGACCCATGCCCGCGCCGAAGCCGAGGGCGCGCACCTTATCGGGCGCGGTCGAATACCCCTCCTGCATGGCGAGCTCGACATTTTCTATGCCGGGTCCGTGATCGGCGAGCACCATGGATATGCACTCGGGCGATATCTCGACATCTATCTCACCGCCGCCCGCATGGATGACCATATTTATTTCGCCCTCGTACATGGCTATCGAGACGTTTCTTATCACGTTGGCGTCAAAGCCGAGACCCTTGAGCACGCGCTTCGTCTCGCCGGACGCCTCGCCCGCGCGGGTAAAATCCTCCCCGTCAACGTCAAAATGGAGCTTCATGTTATCCATTGACAGCCCTGCCCCCTCTCAGGCCTGCCTGATAGAGCTTTCCGCAGGAGGTGAACATCTCAAGCTCGGTTTTGAGCACGACGATATCCAGCTCGCGCGCAAGGTCGAGTATCGCATCGCCCGGCACCTTGCCGCGCACGAACACGATGACCTTCATATCCATCATCTCGGCAGTCCGCACGACCTGGGGATTGACGAGCCCCGTTAGCAAAACTGCCTGTTCTTTAACAAATGCGAGCACGTCGCTCATCATGTCGCTGCCGCAGGCGGTCTGCACCTCTCTGTCCAGATGATCGCCGCCGCAGAGCAGCTCCGCCGAAAGAATTTCTTTAAGCTGTAAAACGGTCATTGTATTCCACCCTCTTAGCAAAGTTCTCAACTTTTCTGAGATTCTGCTTTTATTTATGTTGATTATAACATGATAGTTGAATCATTTCAACTGTGGAAGATGAAAAGGGCAGGATTACTCCTGCCCTTTGATAAGTTAATCGTGTGTTAAATTAATATTTATCCGTTTTCTTTGCATTACAATCTCTACAAAGCATTTGGCAATTATCAGGCGTTGTTTGACCACCTTTACTCCAAGGTATAATATGGTCGCCTTCCATTTCGTTATATTCAAAGTGCTGCTTACAAATCGGACAAATCCCATCTTGCTTGCTGTATGCCGCCAACTTATCCCTTTTGTCAAACGCACGCAGGTTTAACAGTCTGCCGGCAAATGGATCACTGTCCCTGCAGAGCAGGAATTCATATATTCCTTTTGACTTCTGTACATCCTCATCTTCATGAAGTCTCTTGACCTCAGATTTCATTTCGGAAGTATTATAAGTATGTAGATGATAAATATTGTATAAGTGGCACCAATCCAGCCCCTTCATGTCTGGATAATATTGAGGAAATATCTTCTGTACCCAATGAATTACATCTTGGAAATATTGCCACAATTCATCCGCATCCGAATCTGATTTATGAGCCGCCATATATTCGGTAACATCTTTCAAGCCCTGCGCATCGCAGATTCCCTTTAATGCCTTTTCCAAAAGCTCCTGACGATTCGGATCTCCGGTAATATACTTATCAGAAAGACCCTTTGCTGCACAGTTTCGCTTTGAAAAGTATCTTTTTGCGTCTGAAAGCCACGCTCCAGTATAGACTGAATTGCGAAGTTCTTGGTCTGTCAGCTTTTCTCCGGCAATATTCACAACCTTAAACCATTCCAATTTTTCCGATTCGTTTCCCTCGCAAATATAGACCATAAATTCGTAGTCCATAATTGCATTATATTTGTCATCCGGCAATGCGTCCCAATAATATTTGCTCCCGTCAATAGTAATCGGAAATTTATGCTTTAAATATTGCATAACAGAAAGGGTTCTTTGCTGTCCGTCCAGCACTTCATACTGCTCGTCACCCACTTTTACCCAATACATCACATTCAGCGGAAAACCTTTCAGCACCGTCTGAATGACCGCTTCCGACTGCGCATTGTCATATACGAATTCACGCTGATACGGTGGTCGAATAGCAAGTTTCCCGCCATATGCGAAAACGCCGTCATCGCCGTTGTCTGCATAACATTCAAAAACATCTCTGACTTTTATTGACCTCGGCTCAATCCTCATGGTTCTGCCTCCTTTTAATTAGGATACGCGCATACATTGTTTTAGGAATTCCGTTCTTTTGAATAATCACTGCTCGCGCATTCAAATCATTTGCATTGGTATATTCTTGCGTTGTATACCGTTTTATCTTATAAGGGTCATCATTTCTCTGTGTAATTCCAAGAATTTCAAACTGGTCTGGATTATATTTATCCAAAAATGTAATTGGTACACCCATAATACCACTACACCTTGCGTCTGATAACAATTCTGCTGTATAATCTGCGTAGCTGTCTGTCTGTCTGTCTGTCTGTCTGTCAAAGTGTCGCCGATTTCGTTACTAGTGTCAAGCGTTTTTTGTAAATTTTCTAAATAAAATCTCCCTGTTCCACGCTTTCCGTTTCCTAAATCCACCGGATTAGCAACATCAAAATCTGCACTTATCAAATCAAACTGTTCTGGATTATGCTTATCGAGATATGTTATCGGTACTCCCATTTTTTCAAAATAATCACAGGGTATATCTGCTGTTTTGTCTACATTAATGGCATCGTAGTTGTCGTATTTCGGGTACTCCTCTTCATTGCCATAATATTTTTTATATAATATCAGTTCTTCATGTCTTGCTTGAAAATCCAAATTTGTATACCAGCCAACATTCCGAAACTTCACTAACCCCGATTCAGCATCATATACACCATTTGCGTAGTCCCGCAAGTTATCTTTTGGAACTTTAAAAAATGCATTTCCTCGGTTAAACGCTGGACCCAGCCACATTCGATTATTTTTAATTAACGGAAATATTTCTTTGTAAGTTATTGCATTTTTACTACCGATAATTAAAAAGCTCTTATTATATTCAATTAGCTGCGCGACATACTCTCTAAAAAGCGAAAACGGAGGGTTAGTTACAACAATATCTGCTTGTTTTAAATAACCGATACACTCGTCTGAACGAAAATCTCCGTCACCTTTAAGCTTTTTAACTCCGCGTTTTTTTGATCGCAACAAACTATCAATATCTGCATCCGAAACGCCCCTGCCATTTGCCATCGGTACTTCTGTAATATCCATAACATACCCATTTCCCCTTTGAACCGGCTCATTCATCCAGTCAAACAAGGTCAACTGCTGTCCGATAACCGGGGAGGTACTATAGGAAGTACATATCAGCCTTTTCAGCTTTAAATAATTAAAATTTCTCAAAAAGAATTTGCAAAAATTGCTTTCAAAAGGGTCGTCGCAGTTACATAAAACTGTCTTACCTTGAAAATGATGTTCAAAATGATTTATTTCATTTTGAATGTCCTCATATTGCGTATAAAACTCATCTTTCTTTGCTTCTTTTGCTTTATGAAGGTTCTCATTCTTTGCCATTCTTTTTGCCACCTTTTTCTAAGTCCGCCAATCTGTACTGTAAAATCCACAGTCAGGGATGAGGCTGATTTTTGTGTCGCTTTTATATCTTGCTATCTATATTCTGTGTTTGCGATTGCCTGTGATTTCGATAATTAAGTATAGCACCAGTATTGCTTATAAGTCAATATTTGTCGCATGTATAGCCACTATATTCAGCTTCACTTTAACCTCTTCACTATTACATTTTACTTTTCACTTTGAGCGAAGCGAAAAACAGCCCCGCTAAAAGCGGAGCTGTCGAATACCGGGAAACCGGGGTTATTTTATTTCTTTGCCTTTGCTGCTTTCTTGGCTTTTCGCTCTTCCTTGCTGTCGAGCCAGCCGAACTTGTACATTGCAAACGCGCCGAGGAGCGATGCGATGATGGTGACGAAGATAAGCGTTCCGACGCCCATGGTCGAGGCGAAGATAAGAGTGATAACGCCGACCATTATCGGGAAGATGGAAATCTTCCAGTGCTTCGAGAAGTAGGTCGCGGCGAGCGCGCCGAAGAGCGCGGGCAGCACCTGCTTGAAGGCGGGGGCGATGTTGGGGTTGGTGGTCAGCGCGGGGAGCACCGGACGGAACGCGAGCACGCCGACTGCGAGGATTATAGTAGTCGTGATAGCCGAGGACGCGATAGCGATAGTCGAGATGACTTCACCCTCTTCGGAGTTTGCGCGCACGCCCGCATTCTCCATGGCGTTGAGTCCGCAGGGCAGCTTGAGGTTCGTGATGTTGCCGGTGACGAAGCTCAGATATGTTCCGCCTGCGCCGAGCATGGGAGCATAGGTGAACACTTCGGCGATGCCGGAGATCCAGTAGACCGGGATAACGACCTTCATTGCATTGAAGAGCTTGCCCGCCTCGGGCCACGCATTGTAGTGCGCGCTTATCGCGATGGGCACGAGCATGAGGGCTGCAATGGCGGTTATCGAAGAAATTCTGCCCCAGATATGTATTTTTTCGCTGTAGGGCTTAGCGTTCTTTTTACTCATTTGCATTTCCCTCCTTATCAGCCTCTCCACTCAAGATAAGCGAGTCCCTCGGGGCAGAGCTTTGCTATAGCAATAGCGACGCCCATCGCGGCAAACATGCTTATCGGCAGAGCGAATGCTTCAAGCCACTTTATCTTGAACTTCTTGCACAGGAACGTGAGCAGACTCATGAATATCATCGCCGAGACGAGCACGCACACAGACATGAATCCTGCGCCGTCGCCAAACTCCGCGCCGTAGAGGGCGTTGTCGCCCGCCTTACCTGCGCCGGCAATTGCACGCGCGACGAATGCGGCGATGATGCCGATAAACGCAGCTGCGGAAAGAGTATCAGCAAGCTTCGAGTTCTTGTCGGCGACCTTGCCCATGGTCTTCTGCACCTTCTTCATAACGAAGATGATGAGAATGAGCGGCAGGATGCAGCCGATGGTCATGACGAACGCGATGGTCGCAAAGACCTTGGGATCAGTCACGGGGCTCGAAAGAGTCAGACCGAAGGTATCGAGCGCTGCCTCAGCGGCGACGCTCTCGTAGGCGAGGTTGCCTATGACCGAGAGTCTGATCCACGGCAGGACGATGCCCAGCGAGTTTGCGAGCACGATGACCGTTGCGAGAATCGAGATGGCGGGCGCGATAGTGAACAGCGCGCTCGACACAACGGTGTTCTTCAGTGTATCAGTTGTTATTCCGAGTTTTTTGCCTTGTTTCCATGCCTTGACGAGAAAGAAAAGCGACTGCGCTATGACAAAGACGACAATAAAAAGACCGAGCCCTATCATAAAGCCGTTTTCCTTAAAATTTTCAGGGACCACAAAAACACCTCCTATAAAATTTCAGCGTATTAACTCACTGAGAATGATATCATATTATGGCGGTGCCCGTCAAGAAAAGTCGGGGATATATTGCAAAAAATGTGTAATAATGCAAAAAAGAGATAAAATTCACTGTCCGATAAATTACCTTGTGTTCGCGGCGGAATATGTTAATATATAACTTGTATTATATAATTGAAAGGTTGGCGGAGGTGATTGAAAAGCCATAATGCAGCTGACACAGCCCGTATCTGAGCCATGTTTTCAGCTTGCAACCGCCGAAATGACTTGTATCACCGCACATCAGTCTAAATAAAATCAAATCAAAGAAAGGGTCGAAAAACAATGAAAGATGCCATGGAATTAAAAAGAAGTTGGGAAAATTATGTCGAACACAGAAATTCATTTGTATACGGGTATAGTGAAATAGACTTAAATGATTTTGCAGACCTTGTACAGGACACATTTGATTTTTTCAAATATGTTAAAGACAACTATCTCTTCCCGGGAAAAGCTCCGAAAAGCCCCGTTGATACTTTTTCTTTTTTAAAAGTGCTTTTTTATGTTTCACAATACAGGAACTATGACAATGCTCAAGATGAAAGCGAGAATTTCATTTTTACCGTTACAGGCTTAATATCGGAGGGGCTTGCCGATTTTTTAATCAATCCAAGCTGTTTTTCATATAACGCGGACGGAACGAGAATCTGCGAAGACAGTGAGGATGCCGCCAAGGGGAATTTTTATTTTTGCAGGGACAATTATCCATATTCCGACGAAGTAACGGATGAAGAACTGAGAAAAACATACAGATACAACGTCTATGAAAAAGACTTCACGGAGATTCTTGAACTTGCCGCATCATATCAAAGATGACATTTTGAATCCGCAGATTAAAAAATCTCATCGTCCAATACAAACCGAAAGTGCCGCAATAAATCTCCAAGGCTTTTCCTGCAATATACCGAGTCAGTCCAAGCGCATATTCATATTCATTGCATTCTGCTTAACTTTTCATTTATCCGCATAATCTCCCTCAAGCGACAAACAATACAGGTACGCAACAAAAGCAAGGGAGTTAATATAATGAAAGCAACAGGAATAGTCAGAAGAATCGACGATCTCGGCAGGGTCGTTATCCCAAAGGAGATTCGCCGCACGATGCGCATCCGCGAGGGCGACCCGTCGCTGATAACATTGACACCGTTCGAAAAGTTCCGAATAGCCGTGGAGAAACTCTCCTCACGGCTTGGAAAATAACAAAAAGGAGTCAATGAAAATGAAAGAAACACTATTTGAACGCATGGGCGGCACTTACCGCAAAGAGGGCGACTATCTCCTGCCGAATGTTGCCGCGCCCGGGCAGCCCACCTTTGGACCTTTCGGTCGGCGGCACTACGCCTATATCCGAAAGCACGATAAAGCGCTTTTCAGCAGTCTGTGGCTTTCGGGCGAGCTGAACGCCTACATAGAAAATATCGACCGGCAAGCCGATGAAATGTTTTCTCAGCTTGTATGCGACATAGCGAAAAACGAAAATGTCACCAAGCGCCTAAAAGCCAATGACCAAATGGAATGGGTGCGCCTAATGAACAGTATCCGCCACCGCGCGGAGGAGATAGTCAATGAGGAATTGATTTTGAGATAGAGATAGGTTTTGCCATTAGAATACTGAATAACGAGGAGTGAATGTATGATAAAAATCATTAAAAATGCAATACAATGTAAACATTGCGGTGAAATCATTGAATCAACGAGCGCACATGACTTTAAAACCTGCAAATGCGGCAAGGTTTTTGTTGACGGCGGGCACGAATATCTGCGAAGAGGCTATACAAACTCAGCCGAAGATGATTTCATAGACCTGAGCGAGACAAATGAAGTCGAAAAATAGTAAAATAAATTTAGCGGAGCTTCGGCTCCGCTTTTCTTATGTTGATTATCAATCGGCGAAACGCAGCGGCGAATTATCAAACATTTCGCCGTTTTGTATTGACATTTAGCCGAAATATGGGTATAATATAATCGAACAACTGTAAGGAGAGTTTTACTATGGCGAATGTAATTTCTGTAAAAGAAGCAGCAATGCGTTGGGAATTAGCCGAAAGAACAGTTCGCGGACTTTGTATTGGTGGGAAAATCCCCGGTGCTGTCAAAAGCGGACGCAGCTGGCTTATCCCTGCTAACGCCGAAAAGCCGGTTGACAACAGAATTAAAACAGGAGCGTATGTTCGGGCAAAAAGCCGTCCGAAACACTTGCCCCTGCCAGTCGGTGTGTCTGATTATCGCTTAGCTTCAACTGAATATTACTATATCGACAAGACTATGATGCTCAAAGATTTCATCGATGAGCGTCCGATGGTTACTCTTTTTACGCGCCCGCGCCGTTTTGGTAAAACTCTCAATATGGATATGCTCCGCACTTTCTTTGAAAAAACAAACGAGGATACTTCAAAGTATTTCAAGGATAAAAAAATTTGGGAGCAAGGCGAATATTATCGCTCTTTTCAAGGCAGGTACCCCGTGATTTTTATTACATTAAAAGATGTAAAACACAATTCTTGGGATAACACTTTTGCCAATATCGGCTCGATTATTTCCAGCGAATACTGCCGGCATTCAGATCTTTCTAAAAGTCCAAAGTTAGATAAAAAGCAAAAAGATTTTTACGATAAAATGGTGTCCGAAAAGTTTTCGGCTGTTGACCTTGAGCGGTCTCTGCTGTATCTGTCTGAAATGTTGAAAAAACATTACGGTGAGGGTGCTGTTATCATCATTGATGAGTATGACACTCCGATTCAAAGCGGGCATACAAACGGTTTCTACGACGATGTTGTCGCGTTTATGCGCAATCTTCTGTCCGGCTGTTTCAAGGATAATAAGAGTCTGGCATTTGGTTTCCTCACAGGTATTCTCCGCGTTGCCAAAGAAAGCATTTTCAGTGGGCTGAATAACCTTACAATCAATTCGGTCCTCGATAATAAATACAGCGAATATTTCGGATTTACTGCAAACGAAGTAAAAGAAATGGCGGCGTACTACAGTGCTCCGGATAAGTTTTACGAGGTTTGCGAATGGTATGACGGCTACCGCTTCGGCAAGACAGATATTTTCAACCCGTGGTCGGTTATTAACTATTTCAGCAACGACTGTGAGCCGAGAGCATTCTGGCTTTCCACCGGAAGCAACGACATTATCGGCGAGATTATTAAAGAAGCGGACAACGAAATCTACGAACGCCTATCTTCTCTTGTCAACGGCGGCTCGTTTACAACTTATATCGACACAAGCGTGATTTATCCGCAAATTAAAAACAATCCGTCATCTATTTACAGTTTCTTGCTGATGGCAGGATATTTGAAAGTTGTTAAATCGAGCGTTTCTATAAGCGGAGATTTTATGTGCGAGGTCGCTTTGCCGAATAAAGAAATTTCACTTGTTTACCGCAAAGAAATCCTTCAAAAGTTGGAAAAACTCATTCCGCAAGCCACAGCTATTGCCGTTGAGGAAGCAATATTCTCCGGCAACGGTGAAAAGTTGCGAGATATCATCAGCAATTTTCTTATTCAGTCGGTTAGCGCTTTTGATGCTGCAGGCGAAAACTTCTATCACGGCTTTATGCTCGGCGTTTGTGCACTGTTTGGCAATTCGTATGTAACTTCTAACCGTGAATCCGGTGACGGCAGATACGATATTGCACTTTCTCCGAAAGTCAATAATCTTCCCGGTATTATCATCGAACTGAAAGCCGAGAAAAACTGCAATGAGAACGAATTACAAGAGCTTGCCAAAACAGCACTAAAACAAATTAACGATAAAAAATACGACACCGAGTTGAAATCAAAAGGTGTAAAAACAATCTATAAATACGGCGTCGCCTTCAGCGGAAAACATGTTGCCGTTGAAGCGGAATGATGAAACAATCATTAAAGTGTCCGTTTTTTAGGACAGTAAAAGGCGTATAATGATTAAAATTGATGCCTAAATTGCCAAAGTGAAGTTGCGATTTTGGGGTAAAAAAAGAGAAAAACCCCAAGCTCACTTTGACAAAAGAGTATGGTATATATAGATATTTCAAGATTTTCAGAACCTAAGGAAGCTACCGCCGATAAAGTCGGCTTGACCTTAATTTCACTTTATTATTCAAGCAAGTACAAGTAGATAAATCGCCTCTGCAAGGAAATATGTAATGGTAGACAACCGCACCAACAACGCAAAAGCGATTATTTCCTCGCTCCGTTCTACCGTGGGAGAAAACATCCGCGTGTTCCGTCGCATTCCCGTGCGCATTATGGGAGCTTTCACCGAACCTGTGCAGCCGTATATGATAGAGCCTAAAATCACCGAGCTTTTGCTTGAAAACGAAAAGCGCAAGGAAACAATGAACCCGATTGAGCGTATTGCCCGTTTTCATTTGGAGTTTGAGGGTATTCACCCGTTTATCGACGGCAACGGCAGAACGGGACGGCTGATTCTTAACCTTGACCTTATCCGAAACGGCTATCCGCCGATAAATATAAAATTTGCCGATCGCAAAAGGTACTATGATGCGTTCGACGAATACTATAAAAACGGCAGCGCAGCCGCAATGACCGACCTTGTTGCCGGATATGTAAACGAGCGGCTTGATGATTATCTTAGAGTGTTGGAGGACGTTGCGGAAAATGGCAGATAAAACTTCGCTCAGATTTTTTGAGAATATTCCGGTTCGCGTCGTTTGGGACGAAGAAAGCGCAAAGTGGTGGTTTTGCGCTATGGACATCGCCGAAGCGCTGTCGAAATCCAAAAATCCGAGGAAATATTGGAAATAATGTCTCGAAAACTTTAAAGTCCAATTTAGCAAAGCAAATTATGTTTAAAACTCATTGGAGGAAATAATGGCTAAGAAAAAAGTAGAGGAAAAGATAAATATAGATTCGATACTTTTCAAGTGTCGCGATATATTGCGCGCAGCAAGAAATTCAGGATCGTTCTTTGAAAAGCGCGATATGATGCTGACTCTCGTATTTTTACGCTTTATCGGAGAAAAATTTGAAGATGGCGTAGCAAAGCTGCGCGAGGATTTAATTGCGCAGGGGCTTGATCCCGAGGACGAAGAGATTTTTGCGGCATTCTTTGACGATGCCACATTTACGGACGGCACATACAATCTGCCGATTGAAGCACGTTGGTCAACCATTATAAACACACCGGCGCCGCAGTTGAATGTTGCTCTTGATACAGCGCTGCACAGCATTGCCACAAGCAGCAATCAGCTTCGCGGCTGCTTTGTTGAGGGTACATTTACCACCCGTAATTTGGCGGCGAATGATATAAAAAAGATTGTCGATGAAGTAAATAAAATCAGTCATAAAGCGTTTGGCGAAGAAAAAGACCTTATCGGCCATGTTTATGAATACTTCCTTAAAGAATTCGCGGTTAACGCTACCAAAGAAGAAGGCGAATTTTATACACCGCATGACATAGTTCAGCTTATCGCAACCATGATTGAACCGTTTGACGGAACATTGTATGACCCTTGCTGCGGTTCGGGAGGTATGTTTATTCAGAGTGCCGACCTTGTAAAAGCAAAACTCGGCGATATCAGCCGAATCAATGTTTACGGTCAGGAAAAAGAGCCTGCAACCTATCGTCTTGCAAAAATGAATCTTGCTTTGCGCGGAATCAGCCATCACCTCGGCGGAGAGGCGGACTCTACATTCACGCACGATTTACATAAAGGTATCTACTTCAATTACATTATGGCAAATCCGCCGTTCAACCTTAAAGGTTGGTATGACGAGAATTTGAAAAATGATTCTCGCTGGGCAGATTATGTAACTCCCCCGGAAAGCAACGCCAACTATGCTTGGATTTTGCACATACTTTCTCACCTGAAAGCTGCGGACGGAGTTGCAGGCTTCCTGCTCGCAAACGGCGCTTTGGGCGACAGCGATACTCTTGAAATCCGCAAAAGGCTGATCCAAAATGATAAAGTAGAGGCAATTGTTATTCTTCCGCGTGAGCTGTTTATCACAACCGATATAAGCGTAACTCTCTGGATTTTGAACCAAAACAAAAAAGGCGGAAGCTATCACGGCAGAAATCTGCGTAACCGTGAGCATGAAATACTGTTTATGGATCTGCGCACATGGACAGAAAACCCCGTAAAGGGCGAAAACAAAAAGAAAGTTCTGCTTGACAGCAAGCAGATTCAAAGAGCCGCCGATATTTATCACACATGGCAAAACGAGGGCACAAACGGCACAGATTATGCCGTGCCGGAGCTTTATCGCAGTGTCGGTATAGACGAAATCGAAAAGAACGGATGGAGTCTTGTACCCAGCAAATATATTGAATTTATTGATCATGATCTGGATATTGATTACAATGCCGAGATGACCCGTATTCAAAAAGAAATGCATGAAATATTAGAACAGGAAAAGCAGTCTCAAAAGATGCTTGAAGACGCCTTCAGGGGGATCGGCTATGGCATTGAGTAAATATAAGTTGGGCGAGCTAATCCAACTTGAAGATGGGCGAAACACCAACGATTCATACAATATCAAAGATGTTAAAGGCATATCAATTCAGAAAAAATTCATTGAAACAAAGGCTGATATGCAAGGGGTTTCACTTTTGCCATATATCCTTGTTAAACCTGATTTTTTCGCTTATGTGACAGTGACATCAAGAAATGGCGAAAAAATAACATTGGCGCATAATACTACAAATGATACCTATATTGTTTCATCATCATATATGGTCTTTAGTGTATCAAAGACCGATTTGCTGAATTCTGATTACTTATTTATGTATTTTAATCGTCCTGAATTTGACCGCTACGCAAGATTCAATTCTTGGGGTTCGGCAAGAGAAACTTTTGATTGGGATACTCTTTGTGATATTGATATTGAGCTTCCCGACTTGCCGACACAACAGAAATATGTTGATATCTATAACGCTATGGTCGCCAATCAGCAAGCCTACGAGCGCGGCTTGGATGATTTGAAACTCACTTGCGATGCGTATATCGAAGATTTACGAAGAAAAATGCCGTGCGAGAAGATAGGAGTGTATATTGTTGAAGAAAACAATAGAAACAAGGCGTTACAAAATGTAAATGTGAAAGGAGTCAATAGTTCAGGCTCCTTCGATGGAACTCGGGCTAATACAAATGGACTCGATTTCAGTAATTATAAAATTGTGCGCCAAAATCAATTTGCCTACAACCCATCAAGAATCAATTTAGGCTCTATTTCTTTATACAAAGATGAACTTGATTGTATTATTTCACCTATGTACTGCGTTTTTTCAATAAAAGACACAGAAAAGTTGTTGCCCGAGTATTTAATGCTTTGGTTTGAAAGAAAAGAATTTCAAAGGAGTACATTGTTTTTTGCTATAGGCTCTGTGAGAGATACATTTGAGTATTCTCTTATGCAGGAAACTTCTATTCCCATTCCCGACATAAAAATGCAAAGAGTAATCGCAGAAATGTATACAGTTTATAACAAACGCAAAGAAATCAACAAACAGCTGAAAACACAAATCAAAAATATATGCCCGATTTTGATTAAAGGATCGTTGGAGGAACAATAAATGAAAAAAACAATCGAAGAGTTTAAAAATCAAAAAAACGAATTGAACAGCATAATAGTATACTCTATTGTTTTGGGCATATCCATAAATATCATTTCAAGCATTTTAAGTGAAATGTTTGATATTCAACTTTGGTTTAGTCTTATAATTTGGGTGAGTATTTCGCTTAGCGTAATTGTTGTATCACAGATAATAAAATTATATAGATTAAAGACCAGTATCGAATTTAATTGTTTGTTTATTTCTGACGAGAGTAAAAAGAACAAATTAATTGGAGTTCCAAACTATAAAATATCAACAGATATGAAAGAGTATTTTGAATCTGCTTTTTCAGAAAATTCTGCATATAAAACGATATGGGAAGACTCCGGGTTGGATAAGTTAAAGAAACATCAAACGATGGCGACAGTAACCGAAAGCAAAAAGTTATTGGTTGAAATGTTAGAATACTGTTTGCTTGAACATTTCTCAATGTTCATCGGTGATTACTATAATACACGAAACATTACTAAAAAAATTATCTCTTGTTCCGGAAACGACATACCTGATGTTTTGCTAAAAAATCGATTTTTGAAACTGTTTTCAGAAGATCCCAAGAACCGAGCAGCCTTTTGCACAAATAGCAAAACAAGAGTCCTTATGATTAAAGAATGTGATGGTGAATCGAAAGACGAGGGTACGGTTGTATTTATGACTGGGAGTGATGGTGCAATGTATAGAAGATTTGCATTAAATATTCCTAAAGGTTCTAAGGTTTTTCGAGAAAAAGACGATACTATAGTGATAGATACAAAACTTTTTACGGTAAAATATAAGATAGTTTTTGATGGGTTTAGCACAGTAGTTGAAAGAGATTTTTACAAATATTACCTCCATGAAACAGAATATCAAGGATTTCATGATTGGAAATACATAGTGAAATTTGATGTAAAATATAAAATTTCATCCCTTTTGAAACTGTGGGATTGGAAATATTATAACTGGTTAGATGAGTATCTTGTAAAGTTAGCTAATTACTGTGACGTAGATACATTTTATAAAAACATAGGATGGGAAAAATCAAAAACAATTTTGCGAATTCTAAAAACACCCAAACCAGATAAATATAATTGTATAAAAAACATGTAGCATAAAGCACCTTAAAAATGGTACGTATTAAAAGAAATTCAAAGTAAATAATTTTTGTTTAGCTTAGACGGAGGACAAGGATGGCAAGCCTACAGAACTACAACGGACGCTTTTGCGAGTCGGAATATGAATATGCCTTCATTACCCTTTTGGAAAAAGAAGGCTGGCAGTACTTACAGGGGAATAAAATCAATCGGCAGACTCGCAGTGATGTTTTGTATTCTGATGATTTAGAAAATTTTCTATCAAGAACCAATCCTGATTTGCTCCCTGATGAAATTCATCAGATTATGGACTCTGTCCGTCTTGTCGGTGCGGAAAGTGACTTTGCAACGCTGCATAAGGTCTACGGTTGGATGGTCAGCGGTATACAATTCACCCCACAGAACGGCATCCCGAGAATAATATCACTGATCGACTTTGAAACCCCGGACAATAACATTTTCCGCTGCGTGAATCAGTTTGCTGTAGAATATATCAATAACGGTCAAAAAGAAACCCGCAGACCTGATGTACTGTTGTTTGTCAACGGGTTACCGCTTTGCGTAATAGAGCTCAAGAACCCGGCTGATGCCAATGCCACAATTTATGACGCGTGGGAGCAGATTAATATTCGTTATTGGCGTGATATTCCTCATTTGCTCCACTATTGCCCTTTGGCATGTATTTCGGACGGCGTGAAAACCCGGCTCGGTACAGTTCGTACTCCATATGAGCATTTTTATGCCTGGAGAAGAGTAAATGACGGCGACGCGGTTTCAACATTGCCTTTTGAAGAAACCGAAAATATGATAAAGGGTGTCTATGCGCCAGAACGGTTTCTTGAGATATTTCGCGACTACATCTATTTTCAGGACAGCATTTACGACAGCGACGAGCGCGAAATCGTATGCCGCTATCCTCAGTTTTTTGCGGCAAGACTTCTTAAACAAAGCATCGTAAAATCCGTTGAAGAAAAAAGCGGAAAGGGTGGTACATATTTCGGCGCAACAGGCTGCGGCAAGACTTATACCATGGCTTTCCTTGCCCGTCAGCTTTCAATGCGCTGTCCCGAGCTTGGTTCTCCGACGATCATAATGATCGTTGATCGTGATGAGCTCCAAAAGCAAGGTGCAAAGCTATTTACGAAAAGCAAAGAGTTTTTGAACCTTGGTGAAGTAAGCGTTGTTCCCAATCGCAAGGTTTTGCGAGAGGAATTAAGCTCCCGTAAAAGCGGCGGCTTCTATATATGCACCATTCAAAAATTCTGTGATCGCGAGGACGACAAAATCGGACTTCTCAACGAACGGGCGAATATTATTTGCTTTTCAGACGAAGCTCACAGAACACAGCTCGAACATTCTAAAAAAATTCAGTTCAGTAAAGATGCCGACGAGAATATGAAAGCCATGGTTTCAAAGCCCTATGCAAAGGTGTTGAAAGAGGCGTTCCCGAATGCAACCTTTGTCGGGTTTACAGGCACTCCCATCGCCGAAACATATCAGACATTCGGTGATGAAATCGACCGCTACACAATGGATCAGGCGGTAGCCGACGGACTGACGGTTTCTATCAAATATCATCCGAGAATTGCTAAGGTGCTCTTTGATGCCGAAAAAATCAAACAGATAGAAACATATTATAAAACATGCGCTGATGACGGTGCAACCGAAGAGGATATCGAGGCAAGCAAAAAGGCTATGAGCTCTATGGAAGTTATCCTTGGTGAGCCGTCTCGCTTGGAGCGCCTTGCTGCAGATATTCACGATCATTATGTATCCTCCTGCGCCAAAGACCCCGACAGAGTGCAGAAAGCAATGATTGTTTGCTCAAGCAGAACAATTGCTTATGAACTTCTCAAAAAATTTCAGGACAAGTATCCGGAATGGTTTGTAGAAAAGAAGGTTGCTGACGGATTTACGGCAACCGATGAGGAGTTGAAAGAATTAACGCCGATGCCTTTTATGGCTATGGTCGCCAGTGTCGGCAGTAATGACAAAGCAGATATGTACAATTACCTCGGCGGCGTGAAAAACGATAAGCGCTCCGAGGCTTTGGATGTCGCATTTAAACAGGATAAATCAAATTTCCACATTGTCATTGTAGTCGATATGTGGATAACCGGTTTTGATGTGCCGTCGCTCACATATATGTACAATGACAAACCGCTGAAAAAGCATTTGCTGATTCAGACGATAAGCCGCGTAAACAGAAAATATCCCGGAAAAGAGTATGGAATGATCGTCGATTATATCGGTATCCGCAACAACATGCGTGAGGCAATGAAGATATACGGCGGCAACACATCGGTTGCGCCTACAACAGATGATGTCGAACAGGCTACTACAGTATTTAGGGAGGAACTATCTGTTCTTAACAATCTGTTTTCCGGATATGATTTAAAGCCGTTTTTGAATCCCGACGGTGATCCGTTTGAGCGGTACAAGCTTCTTGCGAAAGCGGCTGAATACGTCTTTGCCTCTACGCAGGAGTTGCAGAGCGAAAGCAACCGCGGAAAATCTGTCAAAACAGTATCGTTCAAAACATATTTTTTGAAGACGGTAAAGAGGATGCGGATGGCTTTTGATGTTTGCCAGCCGTCCGGAGAACTCGGAGACGAAGAATCCGCTCTCGCGCAATGTTATATGGCAATCGCCGGCTTTGTTCGCAAAATGAGCGGCACAACCGAGGTAGATACAGAAACAATGAACCGCCATGTATCCAAAATGGTCGAAGAGGCTCTTCAGTACAACAAGGTTGAAAGTGTGCTTAGCGAAGGCGAACAAGAAGATATTTTCAGCCCTGAATACTTTGAAAAACTGTCCGATGTTAAATTGCCGGCATCTAAATTGGAATTGCTTATCAAGGTACTTAGAAAGCAAATTACAGAATACCGCAAAACGAATCAGGTGGAAGCAAAGAAGTTTCAGGAAATGCTCGAAAAAACGATTGAGGAATATCACGAGCGCCGCAAGCATTTAACCGTTGAAGAAGCAGGCGAAACGCAGGAGCAGGCGTCCGAAGATATTATTAAATCCGCAACCGAACAGGCATTGAAGATATTGCGGGAGATGAATGAAAGCCGTGAAAGCTTCCGCAAAATCGGATTGACTTTTGAAGAAAAGGCATTTTATGATATCTTGATGTCATTAAGAAATCAGTATAACTTTGAGTACGGCGAAGATAAAATTGTCGGCGGTATTTCCGTAAATGATAAGTGCAAATCTTTGGCAAGAAAAATCAAAGAAATTATTGACACCAAATCTTCATTTGCCGATTGGCTTAATAATCAAATTGTCCGCGACCAGCTGAAATTTGACATTAAGGTTTGCCTTATCAAAAATGGTTATCCGCCGCAGTATAGCCCCGAAGTGTTTCAGAAAGTTATGGAGCAGGTCGAAAATTTTGAGGAGAATAATTAAAGGAATTGTGAGGTGTATCAAACATTGAAAGCGCTGCTTGATACAAATATTATTATCCATCGCGAAAACTTGCAAGCTACAAATTACTCCATTGGTTTACTTTTCAAGTGGTTGGACAAGCTTCATTACGAGAAACTTGTGCATCCGTATTCTTTACAGGAATTGAGAAAAGCAAATAACAGTACGCAGCAAGAGATATATAATGCTCGCCTTGCTGCATATATGGAAATGAAAAGCATAGCTCCGCAAAGCAAAGCGTTTTTGGATTTGCTTTCGGATACACCAAAAACAGATAACGACCGAATTGACAATCAACTTTTGTGTGAGGTTTATTCAGGCCGTGCTGATATATTGATAACTGAAGACCGAAGAATGCGAAATAAAGCCGATCGCCTCGGATTGACGGATAAAGTGTTTTCTATAAATGGCTTTATATCGAAATGCAATTACGATAATCCGGCTTTAATTGAGTATAAAGCGTTAGCAGTAAAGTCCGAAACAATCGGAAACATTGATGTCTCTGATACGTTTTTTGACTCGTTTCGCCCTGATTATGAAGACTTTGAAGCGTGGTTTGCGAAGAAAAGCAATGAGGATGCATATGTGTGTCGGTCCGATGACAACAGAATCTTAGGATTTCTGTATTTGAAAACAGAAGATGAAACAGAAAACTATTCTGATATTACACCTTCCTTTACTGCGAAAAAACGCTTGAAAGTAGGGACTTTTAAGGTTGAATCAACCGGATTCAGGCTCGGAGAGAGATTTATAAAGATAATCTTTGATAATGCAATTGAACGTCATCTCGATGAGATTTATGTTACATTGTTTGAAGAAAGACCCGAACTAAAGAAGCTGTGTGAAACGCTTATGAGGTGGGGTTTTTATCGGCACGGAGTAAAGATACATAAAGACGGAAGAAAAGAAACAGTTTTGGTCAAAAAACTCGGACTATATGATGCCACAAAAGATGTCATCTATAAATTTCCTAACATCGCGAAAAACAGCGCAAGAATGATTCTTCCTATTTTTCCTCAATATCACACCTCGCTGTTCCCTGATTCGATTCTGAATAATGAGGTGGATTTGATAGCGAATGTGTCTCACCGTTATGCGCTCCAAAAGGTGTATGTTTCATGGGCGCCGGAGCAAAATATTTATCCCGGTGATGTTATTGTTTTTTACCGTACGGGAGAAACACAACCCAAAAAGTACAGTTCGGTTATGACAACAATAGGAATAATAGACCGCGTTATTTCCTCATTTAAAAATGAAGAGGATTTCCTGCAGCATTGCCAAAATAGGAGCGTTTTTTCTCAAGAAGAATTAAAATCCTTCTGGAATAACCACAGATATAACCTCAAGGTTATTAAATTTGTGTATGCAAAAAGCTTAACAAAGAGATTAACGCTCGATTATTTGCACAAACAAGGAATTGTCAATCCGCCATCCGGACCAAGACCTTTTACAAGGTTAACAAATGATCAATTCGATATGATTTTAAGAGATTCACAAACGGAATTATACATGTGATAGGTGAAAGTATGGCTGTTATTTTATTATCTATTAAGCCGGAATATGCAGAGAAAATATTCGCGGGAACGAAAAAATATGAATACAGAAGACATATTGCTTCCGAAAAAGTCGAAAAAATCATTGTTTATTCGACTGCTCCGGTCAAGCAAGTAATAGGAGAAGTGGATGTTGATGGCATACTGTCGATGAAGATGACCCCTATGTGGGAACTGACTAAACAAGGCGCCGGGATATCCCGAGATAAATATCGACAATACTTTAAGAATTCAAAATGCGCGTTTGCCTATGTACTAAAAAAACCGCGATTGTTTCCCTCTCCAAAAGATTTAAAGGATTACGCGATTAACCAAGCGCCGCAGTCATTTGTATACATAGCAGAAGACAAAAAATGAATTGATAATTTCATTTTCCGCGCAACATCAAAGCATAAGGAACAAAACAAATTTCTAAGACACCGTATGAAAACAACGTGATCTGTTTTATGCGGTGTCTTATGTTTTTATATAAAAGTAGATATTTATATGCTCCCTCTCGTGCTGCGGCGCGGGAGGGATTTTTTATGCCGCTTTTTAAATACGCTAAAAAATATTTGGTTCAAAACGAATAATTTTCTGCCACTTGATAAGTGGGTGCTGAAAAGTCTACCAAGAAAAAAGTTTTACTGTGGGGGTTAATTTTTCGGCGATTTTTCAGCAATCCAATATAGAGGGTTGAAAAGCTCGGCGGGTGAATATGAGCGGATGAACAAGTCGAGGGAATCAGGCCCGAAATGTTCTTTGAAAACTGAATAACCGACCAAATGGAATGTGGTCGTGCAATTTCTTTTTACAAAAAGTGTGTGCGGGAGCCTCAGAAAAAATGGTAAAGAAACAGCAGTCCGACAAAACGGCAAAGAAAGGCGGAGCAAAAAAATCATCATCTAAAAAATATTTTTCTGAAAACTATGCATATTTTCTCCCGATTTTGACGTTAGGTGAGAGGAAGAAAGGAGTGGTGCTTATGGGCGACTGAAAAGCCGTGGCTATACGCGGCTGTAAAATGCGTAAGAATAGCGAGCATAGGTTTTGTATAGCCAAAACCGGAGCGCACATTCGTGCGAAAGGGGCGTTCTCGCCTGCCGGTTCGGTCAGCGCTTCTGCCTGCGGCAGAGGTGTCCACCGGACACCCGCGCCCCCTTATACCCCCGTGAGAAAAGAGGCGATGTTAAATGCGAGAGCGAACAAAACAGATAAATTTCAGAGTGTATCCGACCGAAGCCGAGGTCATAAAGCGCAAGGCGCGAAGGTGTGTACTGAGCATTTCGGACTATGTGCGAAACTGTGCCTTAGAGCGCAAAATTGCAGAGCTGCCGAAAGAGGTGCTCGGAGAAGCGTACAGAATTATCGGCGCGGTGCGGATGCAGCTTTCAGATTACGGCGGCACGGAAAAGTACACGGGTCCGCTTGAAAAGGCGCAGGAGATTCTTTTGGACATTTATCGCGGAAAGGAGGTGAATGCGAATGGCGGTGACGAAGATATGGCAGGTTAAGGGCAGCCTTGCCGATGTGGTAAAGTATGCAGGCAATCCCGAAAAGACAAGGGCGCATGATCTTGCGCGGGTCGTCGGATACGCGGCGGACGAGCACAAAACGCTTGATGAACACGAGCAATTTTACGCTGTGACGGGCATCAATTGCAATGCGAAAACGGCGCTTGCCGAGATGCTCGCTGTGCAGGAACGGTTCGGCAAAACCGGCGGCAATGTGGCTTACCACGCGTACCAAAGCTTTAAAACCGGAGAGGTTACGCCGGAGCAATGTCACAGGCTCGGCGTTGAGCTTGCGCAAAAGATGTGGAGCGACAGATATCAGGTGCTGGTTGCGACCCATTTTAACACGGGAACGCTGCACAACCACTTTGTTCTTCTGCCGGTGTGTCTGTGGGACGGCAAAAAATACGACTGTAATAAGCGCGAGTATTACCGCATGCGGCAGCTGTCCGACGAGATGTGCCGCCGCGAGGGGCTGACGGTGATTGAAAATCACGTCAGGCGTGCGCCGCGACAAATTTATTTTGCCGAGAAAAACGGAGAGCCGACCAAATATAATCTTATGCGCGAGGCAATCGACGAGGCACTCTCCTGCAGCTGCAACGAGGCGGAGTTTGATACTGCGCTGCGGCAGCTCGGCTACCGCGTATATCTCGGATTTAATGTGAAGTATGTGACAATTCGTTCGCTCAGTTCAAAACGCGGAACACGGCTTTATAGGCTCGGAGAAGAATACGACCGATCGGCAATTTTTAAAAGGCTCGACGAGAATCTGCAATATGACCGACTGAACACCAATCGGCGGTACGAAGCTCGATTTTATAAGTTCACCTATACCTGGGTGGACGAGCACCCACCGCCGCCGGAATATAATTTGCGGAAAGCGTTATACTGCTTTAATGTTGACCGCGCATCACTCATCGAAATTTATGCGGTGCTGTTTGTGCTGATTTTGGATTTGACCGTTCAGACGATTAAGTCGGCGGTGGAGCTTCTCTTGCCCGAAACTAAGGTGCCCGAATGTGTTATTGCGGCATGTATGAAACCGAAATCGCCTGAAGTGCGTGAAACCGTGCGGTTTGCCGAGAGGTACACACGTCAGCTGATGCTGCTCTCGCAGGAGAAATTCGGGAGCATAGACGAGGTGCGGGCTTATATTTCCGACCGCGAGCTGAAAATCGCCGAGGTGCAAGCCTATCGCGAACACTGGAAAAACAAGCTGAAAAGTGCCAAAACGCCCGAACAAGCTGCTGAATACACCCAAAAACGAAACCGCTGCACCGAAATGCTCAAAAATCTGCGCTTTCAAAAACAGGTTGCAGGAACGCTCGTTACCGACGAGCCGAAAATCAAACGGCTGCTGAAATCCGAGCAGAATATTCAGCGCGGCAACGATCCATACGAGTGGGCGAACGGCTACCGTATGCGCGATGCAAAAACCGACAAAACACTGTCAAGATAAACCGAAACTATCCGTTTCAAATTCAAATTTTCGATTAACATCTTCGGAAACGGCTGACGGAATAACCGTCACGGTGAATGAAATCACCAAATTTAACCAATAATCAAAATGTGAGGAGTTTGATAAAATGGAATTTGTAATGGATAACGAACTGAAGCTGGCAAAGGTGTGGTGCTCCCACGCCGACCAAAGGGACGAGGCAAAGCAGCAAAAGCTAAAGGAGTTTATCGCCGATTGCCGAAAAAAGAAAATATTCGTCTGTGTTTATGAATCGGGCGACGGCAGCCTTTTGGAAAACACCAAGGAACTGCTTGCCTACAATCTTAATAACCCGACACCGCGCGCAAAGACTTCAAAATCGCGCGACGCGAGGTAAAGCAGAAGCGGCAGTCTGCCGCGTACATAGCTCTTAACATTTTTAAATATCACTTTTTGTTTGACTGCAAGTCAGAGAGTTAAAAATAGGGAACATTTGCGGGGATTTACCCTATCAAATGTTCCCTATAAATTTATTTATAACACTCGGAAAATGCGGGGCGCATATCCTCAATATCCGCGCGCGAGATCCCGTATTTTGCCGCTAACGTCTCCCAATTGCCCCTTACGGTATCAAGTATGCCGTCGGCAATTTCTTTTGCCTTTTGGCTTTCAATGCCGAACCGCGGTGCGGTTTCTATTGCCAGCGGCACCGAAATCATATTATCGGTTTCGTTGACATTTAAAGACAGCTCGTCGCCGTAGGGCACGGGATTTACATCATACAGAGGAGAAAGCTTCCATCCGCTTTTACAGTATATAAAAGCGTGATTTCGCAGATGATCGTCTGTGTTTGAAACTGCCATGTTGAATACGATTCGTTTCCACAGCTCAGCCAAATCGTCTTTCGGATTGCTGCCGCTTGATTTGATAAACGACGCAATATCAAGATAGCTTGTTCCGTCGGCGGCGGAAGCGCCGTCTGTCTTTTTAAGCAAGGTCATAGCTGAGGCAAAGTGAATTCTTTTCTTTTTATCACGGTCAAAGCGCTTTACAAGAAATGTGCTGCCGTATTTTGAGAACTTCTCGACCTTGGATTCAGGGATATTCAGTCCGCAAAGTCTCGCCAAATCGGATGCAACCTTTTCCCACGCACCGGTGTTGTTCTCATCGTTTTTAGACGGGAATTTCGCAATCCACAGCTGCCCCTCGGTGTCAGTCACCGTTGCTTTCGGTCTTGCGCCGCCAAGCGAGGAGCCTGGTCTGAGCAGTTGATTCAGCCATTTTTCGTTTAACGAGTCATCGTTTTCAAACTGACGGGAAGCCTCCTCCAATGTGCGCAGCGTTGTCCAGGGCGGTGCTGCGGTTTCCCTGTCGCAGGATAAAAACTCTCCATCAAGGTCTGTTTTAAAGCGAATGCCGCCCATTCGTGTCTCATCATAAACGCCCAAAAGATAATCGCTTTCAAGAAGCTTTCTCGGCTTGCGCTTTTCGCAGTCGGCAAGTTTGCGCTCCTTTTTATTCATCAAAACCCGTCCCCAGCGGTCGGGCGAAGCGTCGGAAAAGACGCCGAAAATGCTGTTTCCGTTCGGAAACTGTCTTCCGACAAAGGGAAACAAATCGGGGTCAATGCTCGCGTCCCCGTTATTCTGTTTTAACCATTCTTCTGTATATTCAAAGGAATAGCTTTCTCCGCCTTTAATGACATCGACATATAAATTACCCATATGCACGGGCGCGTCGCCCGAAAAATCGTCAAACACGTAAATCGTTTTCATGCCTTGCCTCCTTACCTTTTATTTTTGCCTATCAAATCCATATCCTGCAGCTTCCTGCCGAGTTCGTCGTCGCCTGCGATTTTTAAGAGATCCTTATCCATATTATTGAGTGCGTGCAAAACGGCGGCATAAATACCGACGGCAACCGACGGATTGCCGTTTTCCACCTTCCACAGCGTCGAGCGGCTGATTCCCGCACGCTCGGCGACCAATGTTGCGGTCAGCCTTCTTCTGAGCCGTGCCATTTTTATTTGCTCGCCCATGGTTTTAAGAATATTTTCCGTATCTGGCATAATATTATACGCTGCATTTTTCATTTGCACTCACCCCTTATGTTTTCTATTATAAACACTTTATACTATTTTGTCAATAGTAGTGAACGCAAATGACTTGGCAACAAGATTCCTCTTGATACGTATTGACTTTTTGCTTCGATTGCATTACAATGTTGTTAGTTAGAAATGCGGAAAGGAGAAACAAAGTTGAAAATTGACGGATACGCCCGAATTTCGGTGGATTTGCAGGAAGACAGCCACGAGAACACCAGTATAGAAAACCAAAAACGAATCATTCGCGATTTTGTGGCAAAGGAGTTCCCCGACGCAGAGCTGACGATATATGAGGACAGAGATCGCAGCGGCTACACCTTTTCTCAGCGCGAAAATTATCAGAAAATGCGCAAGGAGCTGATAAACGGCGATGTGCGTATCTTAATCGTCAAGGACTTCTCCCGTTTCTCACGCCGCAACAGCTTAGGACTTTTGGAGCTTGAAACGCTGCGCGACGCCGGTATTCGCATTATTTCGATAGGCGACAATATCGACTACCCCACGCGCGACGACTGGATGCTCATTCAGTTCAAATTTCTGATGAACGAAATGCCGGTTACCGACACCTCGAAAAAAATAAAGCAAATGATAGACAACCGACAGAAAAACGGGCAGTGGATCTGCGCCGTGCCCTATGGCTACCGCATTACCAACACAAAAGAAATGACCTACGAGATCGACCCGCCTGCGGCGGAGGTTGTGCGCGAGGTTTTCAGACTTTATAACCTCGGTTGGGGTTACAAAAAAATTGCCAATCACCTGACCGATAGCGGCGTGCCGACCCCGAGGGCAAACGAGATTGCCCAAAAGGAAGCCGAGGGCAAGGCGACCAAGCTTACCGCGCGCAATGAATGGAGCATTATCACGGTGCAGGCAATTCTCAAAAACGATTTTTACATCGGCACGCTCCGTCAGCGCAAGTACACGCGCAAGGGTATTAACGGCAAGGATGTAAAGCTCGGCGATGAGGACAATATCGTGATTGAAAACGCCCACGAGCCGATTGTGGACGGCAAGACCTTCGCCTACACAAAAGAGCAGCTCGAGCTGCGCTCAAAGGGCAATTATCGCGGCGAGAAGAAGTACGCCACCGATTATTCCGGCTTTATGTTCTGCGGCGACTGCGGCAGCCCGATGTTCTCCATGTCCCGCCCCGATCTGTCACCCGCCTACACCTGCGGTACATACCACAAGCGCGGACTCAAGGGCTGCACCTCGCACCATATCCGTGTGGATGTACTTGATAGACTTCTAAAAGAATTTATCCTCCGCGTGCGCGATAACTGCAAAGGAATGATTGACGAGCTGCAAAAAACGATTGACGAGCAGCCCGAGCGCGAGGAACAGCTCGGCGCGACGGTTGAGAGCATCGAAACGCAGCTGGGTGAGGCAAAAGCAAAGCTCAAAGCGCTGTATAAAGAAAAAATGCTGATTGACGCGGGACTGTCCGACGCCAAAAGCCGAACCAAGGCCGCGCTTTACGACGAAATGGAGGAAGAACTGCTCACACGTATTGAAATGCTCGAAAAGCAATTCGGCGATGTCAACAACATGCGCAACAATATGATTACCGCCAACCGAAAGGCGAAAACGGTTATCGAAGTCTTTGACGGAGTGCTGAAAAAGGAAAAGCTTGACAAGCGCGACATCGGCTTGATCGTTGAGAAAATCACGGTGTTTGAGGATCATTTGAATGTCAAGCTCAAATCCGATGTGGACGAGCTTTTGTTGCTTGAGGATACGGAGCACACCGTAAATTTTAAGTCGGGCAGTAAGGATATCGCAGTTGCCCAAAGGTCCGCGAACCGCGCGGACAAGGTCTTTACTGTCAATGTTATCCGCGAGGGCGACCCGCTCGAAATATACACAGACGCGGACGGCGAAGTTATTTTCAAAAAATATTCGCAGGTCGGCGAGCTGTCGTCGCTGACGGCGCAGTATGCCGAGGTTCTGCACAAAAACACTGGGCTTCCGGTCGTGATAACCGACCGCGACAGGGTCATTTCCTGCGCGGGCGTGCCGAAGAAAGAGACGGTCGAGCGCAGGATAACGCAGGCGCTCGAAAACATCATGGAGAACCGCAGTCCGTTTATCTGCGAGGAGGGCGGCGAGCGGTTTCATCCGATAGAGGGCGTTGAGCGCGACGCGGCGGCAGCGTTTCCGATAATCGGCGCTGGTGATGTGTCCGGCGCGGTGGTTCTGCTCACGGCGGACGAGGCATCCGTGCCGACGCAGACGGAGATAAAGCTCGTTCAGGTCGCGGCTTCGTTCCTCGGCAAACAGATGGAGGAATAACCTTTATTTTTCCTCTTGACAAGTGCCGCTATGCGCTATAAAATAATCGGGTATCCGATTGACGGGTTTGGGAGAGAGCCGGATTTCCGGCCACCGAAGGGGCGAAACTCTCAGGTAAAAGAACCGAGCCGGGACGGTCCTCTGGAAAGGCATTTGCACCGACGAAGCAATCCGCGAAGCGGAGAATCTTTCAGGTAAAAAGACAGAGTACACCATTTTTTCTGATGGTGTACTCTTTTTGTTTTTGGAGTGGTTTATGGACATTCTCATTTTTGCTTTTGAAATTATCGGCACTGTTGCGTTTTCCGTTTCGGGTGCGATGACGGGGCTGAAGAAAAACATGGATATTTTCGGTGTCATGATTTTGGGCGTCGTGACGGCTATCGGCGGCGGAGTCACGCGTGATCTCATTCTCGGCATAACGCCGCCTGGCACATTCGGTCACCCGGTATATGCGATAGTCGCGACGGTCACGGCGATAATAACTTTTCTGCCGGCAATCCGCAGACTGCTCACGAGTAATCAGCATGTCCACGACTTCGTTCTGCTCATTCTCGACTCGCTCGGGCTCGGAGTGTTCACGGTCGTCGGAATACAGACCGCTTACAGCGTCTCGACCGGGCGCGGCGCGTTTCTGGTAGTATTCGTCGGGGTCATAACCGGCGTCGGCGGCGGAGTGCTGCGCGATGTTCTCGCCGGGGAGAAGCCGTACATATTCGTAAAGCACATCTACGCCTGCGCGTCGATAGCCGGCGCGGTCGCCTGCGTTATCATCTGGCGGTTCGACAGCACCGCGGCGGTCATTGCGGGCGCGGCAATAGTTTTCGTCATCCGCCTGCTCGCCGCCCATTTCAGATGGAGCCTGCCCAAGGCGGACAGATTCGGTCCCGTTCAGCCGCAGGAGCTAAGCGAGAACGACGAGAACACGCAGGAGATATGATTTTGCGGAGTTATTTATTTAATAGAAAGCCTGCCCGATGGTTGTCCGTTGGGTGGGCTTTGGTTTTTGTAATGCGGGGTTTAAAGTGGAAGTGCAGTGACAGATTGGGATTTGTAGGTGTAAATACCGGCTATGAACGGCTTATAAATCAGCACAATCGTGTAGGGCAGATATCATCCGCCCGCGAAATTATCACAATTTTATTGGCGTGCATTTGTAGGGTGCAAATCAATAAAATCGTGATGGATTCCGCGGCATATTGGGATTTTCACATCTCATTCCACGGCACAAACGGCGGTCTGCCGTCTTATAGCATTGTCCATTCCCCAAAGCGTCTTACATTTCGCCTTTAAATGTTAACTGAAATTAAACTATATTCCTTTTTTCTTTAAACTTCGCTTTTATGCTATTGTTAAATCCCGCGGGGTAGGGTATAATTTAATAAGAATTTTAAGTGGAACGGTGAAAGCATGGCATACAACTCTCAATGTAATAACGGAGCGCCCAACGGGTACGGATATCAGCCGGGGCCCGCTCAGACTCTTGAGATAAAACAGCGCGAGAAGCGCCAGATAAGAAAGCTCGGCAACATAAACGGCCTGGGCATATTATTGTTCGCCCTGTTCCAGTTCATCGGTGCGGGACTGCTGTTTGCTTTAAATCTCTATGACGACTACGCGAACGAGACCGACCGCGGCTATGCGATAGGCGTACTGATGTCGATTTTCTGCATATTCGTCCCGTTCTTCCTGTCGAGCCTGATGCTCAAAGATAAGCGTCAGCAGTGCCTGAACTTCGGAAAGCCCTATGACACGCGCCTCATGCTTTTAGCTGTGCCCGCAGGTCTGATGATCTGCATGATAGGCAACTACGCGACGAACTTCCTCTCGACCTTTGTCGAGAGCACGACCGGCATAACATTTGAATATCCCGATTCGCGCACCCCGACGACGCCGCTGGGCATTGCGATGTATCTTATCCAGCTCGCTGTAGTGCCTGCGCTCGTTGAGGAATATGCGCTACGCGGCGTTGTTATGATGCCCGCGCGCAAGTTCGGCAACTGGTTTGCAATTCTTGTCTCGTCCGCCCTGTTCGGCATGATGCACGGCAACCTCGTCCAGGCTCCGTTCGCGTTCATCGTTGGCATCGGCATCGGCTATTTTGTTATAGTCACCGGCTCGATGTGGACGGGAGTCATGATACATTTCTGCAACAATATGTTCTCCGGCGTTATCTCGATACTCTACGAGTTCCTGCCGGAAAAGACGGTCAACCTCGTCTATTATATCTGCGTCGCGGTGTTCTTTGCGGCTGGCATAATCTGCCTGATTCTCTTCACGAGAAGGGCGCGCCAAAAGAATATCCAGACGAAATTCAGAAAACCGCGCACCGCACTTTCGCGCGGCGAACGCACGGCGGCATATTTCATAAATGTCCCGATGATAATCTCTATCATCTATCTGCTCTACACGACATATACTTTTATCACATGGCCTTCGTAACCGGGGAGTGGAAGAATGACTGACAGAGAGCTTATGCAGGCGGCGATCGCGCTTGCACGGGAGGCTGCGGCAGACGGCGAAGTGCCCGTCGGCGCGGTGGTCACAAGAAACGGAGAGATAGTTTCGGTCGGGCGCAACAGGCGCGAAAAGGACAAAAACGCCCTCGCACACGCCGAAATTGAAGCAATAGACAGAGCGTGCAAGGCACTCGGCGGCTGGCGGCTCTGGGAGTGCGAACTGTTCGTGACGCTTGAACCGTGTCCGATGTGCGCCGGGGCGATAATAAATTCGCGCATAAAGCGCGTGGTGTTCGGGGCATACGACCCGAAGGCGGGCTCGTGCGGGTCGGTAAACAACCTGTTCTCTTTTCCGTATAATCACTCGCCCGAGGTCGAGGGCGGTTTCATGCAGGACGAGTGTGCTCTGCTTTTGAAGCAGTTCTTCGCCGAGCTGCGCAGGACAAAATAAATTCCCGAAAGGGCTGAAGGATATGGCAATAAAGGATCTTGCCGAACTCATCAAAAAATTCACTCAGAAAGACAAATTCAAGCCCACGACAGTGCAGGTCATCAGGGCGGCAAAAAATCCGCCCGTTCCCGCGCAGAATGAGGATATCTCTGTCCCGTCGGAGGGCGAGCGCATCCATTTTCTCAACACCGGGCGTTCGGACTGCATTCTTCTTCAGAGCGGCGACCGATTCGCTCTCGTTGACTGCGGCGACGCAGAGCACGCGAAGCACACAGCGAGCTATCTCAAAGAAACTGCCGGCGGGAAGATAAATCTTGACTTTATCGCGATAACCCATCTTCATTCCGGTCATGTCGGCGGACTCGAGACGCTCCTTGACGACGGGGATATAACAATCGGCAAGATATATCTCAAGCCGTTTATCAGCCCTAACCTCGCGCAGTGGGACAAGTGTCTCCACGACGGCGACGCGCTGTATAAATCGCTCAGCGAAAAGGCGCAGAGCATGAACATTCCGGTCATCGGCTGCGTGCCGGACGAGCCGTTTGCGCTTGGCAGCTGGACTCTGCGTTTCTTCAACACCGAGCCCGACTCATATCACAAGAACATCGGCGAAAACGACAACTCGCTCGCCATACTCGCCGAGCAGAACGGCAGGCGTGTTCTTTTGGCGGGCGACATGGTAAACGACACGGGCGACCTCGCGAGACTCGCAAACGCTATCGGGCGAATCGACGCGCTGAAAGTCCCCTGCCACGGCGAACGCGCCGTCCCGCAGGAAGTGCTGGACAAGCTCCGCCCCGAGACGATGATAATCACGAACCGCCTCGCCGAGATATCTGACGATGTGCTCGTCGGCATAATGTCGGCGTTCGGGCGCAAGGCGTATTCGACCTCGGACAGCGGCGGAATAGCCCTCACCCTCACGCACGACGGGCTTGAAGTCAGCCGCGAAATACAGCTTCGGGAAACGGCATAAAAAATATAAAACCGCGGAGGCAGATATATTCTGTCTCCGCGGTATGATTTTTGCGGGTATAATTCGATAAAATTTTGTTGCCGAGCCGTTGTTTAATTTTCAAGGTACCCGAATTTGCGGCTCATTGCGTCCTGTAAATCCCGCGTCGATGCCGCGCATTTTCTTCGCGGGCGGATGATATCCGCCCATATCGCGCACTTTTTCACTATTCACTTTTACTTATTACTTTGAGTGAAGCGAAACAAACCCCTCAGTCTCGGCTTTGCCGAGCCGGCTCCCCTGCAGGGGAGCCGAAAAGCAGGCGACGAAGTTCGCCCCTACGGTCGAAACAATAATTTTTGCGAGGATTTCGTGCCGCTCACGCGGCAGCGGTGCGTCGAGTCGCCGCACCCTACAAGCTGCGTGTCAATAAATTTGTACAGACTTCACGGTCGGAGATATCCGCTCATACCGCGTACTTTTTCACTATTCACTTTTACTTATTACTTTGAGCGAAGCGAAACACCCTCTACGGGGGAGCCTAAATAAAATAACACAGCAACAGCCGCAACAGTTTTCATGTCGCGGCTGTTTTTTATATATTATATTTTTTATATATTATAATAGTATTATTTATGCCCTCGCTGCGAAAACGCAGGTGAATATACCGCCGCTTTGATTCGCCGCCGCGTGTCCTCCGTATTTTTCGGCGGTCTCTTCGAGAATCTTCAATCCGTAGCCGTGATCGCCCGTCCGCTTCTTTTTCTTCTCTTCGTAGTCGGGTGCGACGGCGTTCTCGCTGCTGATATATAACATTCCGTCGTTTTCGTCGACGAAGCTTCTTATCTTTATATATCTGTTCTCTTCGAGAGCTTTAGCGGCGTTTATCGCATTGTCGAAAATATTGACATACGCCTTGCAGATATCGACATCCTCGATACCAACAAACCTCGGCACATTGAGGTCGAAATCATAGGCGATGTCATTCTTCCTGCACTCGTTCGCCTTGTTCGAGGCGATGACATTGACAAGAGTGTTGAGACAGAATTTTTCTATTTTTATATCCGCGACCTCTGTTCTGAGCTGGTCGAGCATCCGCTCGGCTGCTTCGCGGTCGACCTCGTTTCCGCTGTGGACGACTTCATATGCCGTCTGAATTATGTTCGCGAGGTCATGGCGTATCTTTCTCACTTCATTGCTGCTGTTTTCGACATTTTTGTAATATTCGAGATTCAGCGCGTTTTGGTAATCTTTTATTCTCAGCTCCTCGCGCAGCTTCTCGTTCTGCGACGAGCGCACCATGATATAGAGCAAAACGGCGTCGGAGATTATGCACAGAACCGCCGCGACGCAGAGCATTATCATCGGGGCGCGGGTCGGATCCTCAAGAAACGGCAGCCCGGTGTTCTTGTCCCTGAACCAGCCGTAATATGAGATTATCATCATCGCCGCCGCCATGACTATGACCTGACTCAGCGGGAAGAAGATAAATGTCGCCATCTGCCCGCTCGGGAGAATCATATTTTTGTGCTTCTTCATTCTAAGATAAGTAAAGCCGCCGAAGAGCACTATCAGCCCCACTGTATTCGGCAGGGAGACTATATAGGTCATTATGTCGTCATAGGGATTGAGCCCGCAGGCGATACATCCGGTTATGAGCAGAGCCGAGACGAGATATGTAAACGACATCAGAACTATCGAGACGAAAAGCCGGGTTCTGAGTTTGTCTTTGAAATAGGCTATTGACGAAATGAAATAATATGCAAACGCCGGAATCTTAAAAAACACCGACGGCACATCGTAGAAATAATGCTGGGCGAGCGCTATTGCCGAGAACGGTATGAGTGTCAAGAAAAATACCGCGTAGCGGTTGAAGCGCGGGGTGAGGTTCATGCACAGAAAGACCACCACGAGCGCTATCGAAAGAAAGTTGAACACATACCAGAACGCATCAAAAAATGTCATTTGACCAAAGCTCCCTTAAAAAGCACATACCTGTCCGTTGAATCCTTTTTCCTGGAACGGCTTATCGGAATTATCTTCCCGTTTATCATGATAAACTGCGTCGCAGTATATCTCGCGATATATTTTAAATTCACAAGATAGCTCTTGTGGCAGCGAACGAAGCCCGCTTCGAGCTGCCGTCCCGCCTCGTCGAGCTTGCCCGGCACGGTGACGCTGTCTCCGTCAACCGTATGTATCTCCAGATAATTACGCACGCTGACGATAAAAAGTATCTTATCGCACCCTATCCTGTGGATGCTGCCGCGGCGGGTGTATTCAAAATATTCGCGGCTCGGTCTTTGATGCATCCCGGCGCGTTCGCGCTCGATATAGCCGAGAAGCAGCTTCGGGTCGACGGGCTTATAGATATACCCGCAGTCGTCAACGGTCACGAACGCCTTCGAGACGAGATCCTGATTCCCGGAGACGAAAACTATCTTGACCCCGGGGCACAACGCGCCGACAAACTCTGCGATATCCACGCCGCTCTCGTCGCTGACGGCAATATCGAGAAAGGCGAGGTCGAATTTTCTGTTTGCGTCCTCGGGCGCCAGCTTCTCGGACAGCTCGGCGGAGCTGTGTACGCCGACAAGCTCAATATCGGGATAAGCGTCCGCGATTATTTCGGATATCTGCTTGACCATTGCGGGCTCATCGTCGCATATGAGAATACGCATAGTGAGGCCTCCCTTTCTTTATAAAATAAAATATAAAATGTGTTTATATGCGTTTGTATATATTCATAGTATACAAAAACGCTCGTCTTTTTTCAAGGACAAAAACTGTCACAGGCAAGAAAATATTTTTTCTCTCCGCCGACCCTTTTCAAAGGGAAATAAATGTTGTATAATTTTGATATATAACTGCTTGATTAGGGGTGTTTGTTTGTCCGGGGACTACTCCAGCCGCAACCGCAGGATGCTCAAAAGGTTCCTGCCTTACTATAAAAAATATTCGGGGCTGTTCGCCCTCGATATGTTCTGCTCCGCGATGACCACCGTATGCGAGATAGCTCTCCCGCTGATAGTGCGGCAGATAACCGACCGCGCGGCGCATGATATCCATGACCTGACGGCGGAGCTGATAATAAAAATAGTCGGCTTCTATATCCTGCTGCGCATTATCGACACCGCCGCGAGCTACTACACGGCGTCGGGCGGGCATATCATGGGCGCGAGAATTGAAACGGACATGCGAAACGACCTGTTCTCGCATTTGCAGGATATGTCATATTCATTCTATGACGACACGAAGATAGGCCAGCTCATGTCGAGAATAACAAACGACCTGTTTGACATAACCGAGCTCGCCCATCACGGTCCGGAGAACGTCCTGATGACCGTGATAAAAATAATCGCGGGATTCATCATGTTCGCGTCGATGAACATATGGCTTGCGATAATAGTCTTTTCGCTCATGCCTCTTATGATGCTTCTGACTTCGCACAGCCGCCGCAAGATGCGCGCCGCGTTCAAACAGCAGAGACGCGAGATAGGCGAGATAAACGCGCGGACGGAGGATTCACTGCTCGGCATAAGAGTTGTCAAGAGCTTTGCCAACGAAGACATTGAGCGCGAAAAGTTCAACGAGGGCTCTCGCCGCTTCTTCAAATCGAAGAAAAACGGCTACAGATACATGGCGAGCTTCCACTGCACCGTAAGACTCTGCGACGGACTGATGTATATAGCAATAGTCGGCGTGGGCGCAGTGTTCATGATGAAAGGCAAGACTACCGTCGGCGACTTCTCGGCAAGCCTGCTCATGGTCAGCACCCTGCTCGCGGCGATACGCACAATGGTCGAATTCAGCGAGCAGTTCAACCGCGGCATGACTGGCATCGAGCGCTTCACTGAAATAATGGACGAAGTCAGCGACATAAAAGACAGTCCGGACGCAAAGCCCATAAGCGGCGTCAAGGGCGATATCGAATTCAAAAACGTTACATTTTCATACAAGGGCACGGACAAGAAAATTCTCTCCGATTTCTCCCTGCATATAGCTCCGGGCGAGAATGTTGCCCTCGTCAGTCCGTCCGGCGGCGGCAAGACTACGCTTTGCAATCTTATCCCCCGCTTCTACGATGTGGATTCGGGCAGCATACTGCTCGACGGAAAAGATATCCGCGACATAACTTTAGCTTCGCTGCGCTCGAATATAGGCACGGTTCAGCAGGATGTCTACATGTTCTCCGGCACGGTCAGGGACAACATAGCCTACGGATGCCCGGGAGCTGAAAAAGAAGATATAATAGCCGCGGCGAAGCGAGCCGGGGCACACGAATTTATAGAAGAGCTGCCAGAGGGCTACGACACATATGTCGGCGAGCGCGGAGTCAAGCTCTCCGGCGGTCAGAAACAGCGAATTTCAATCGCGCGCCTGTTTTTGAAGAACCCGCCGATAGTCATTCTCGACGAGGCGACGAGCGCGCTCGACAACGAGAGCGAACGCCTTGTTCAGCAGTCGCTCGAAGAGCTTGCAAAGGGGCGCACGGTCATAACCATAGCCCACAGGCTCACGACGATAAGAAACGCGGCGGAGATAGTCGTGCTGACAGAAGACGGCATCGCCGAGCAGGGCAGCCACCGCGAGCTCATGGCAAAGGGCGGCGTATACAGCGAGCTCTACAGCATGTATTCAATCGACTGATTTTTCCGAAAGGACGGATATAAAAATGCTTAAAAATATTTCACCTATCATCTCCCCCGAGCTTCTCAAGATCCTCATGGAGATGGGACACAGCGACGAGATAGTTATCGGCGACGGCAACTTCCCCGCGGCGAGCATAGCTCAGCGCCTTGTTCGCCTCGACGGTCACGGAGTGCCCGAGGTTCTCGACGCGGTTTTGAAGCTCATGCCCCTCGACACCTATGTTGACGCTCCCGTTGCACTCATGGACAACAACGGTGACGGAGATCGCCCGGCAGTCTGGGACAAATACGAAGAGATAGTCAAAGCGAACGAGGGCGACAAGAACTTCGAGCTCATGGAGCGCTTCGCTTTCTATGACAGAGCGAGAAAGGCATACGCCGTCATCGCGACGGGCGAGACCGCCGTATACGCAAACATCATCCTCAAAAAGGGCGTTGTAAAATAACTCGGAGGACTCTGCATCAATGGAAAAAAGAGTTTTGGCGTTCGACTTCGGCGCGTCGAGCGGACGCGCGATAATCGGACATTTTGACGGGGAGAATATCCGCCTCGAAGAAGTTCACCGCTTCTCGAACGACCCCGTGAGCGTGAACGGCACGCTCTACTGGGATGTTCTGCGCCTGTTTTTTGAGATAAAGCAGGGACTGACAAAGGCGAAGCTCGCCGGCGGATTCGACAGCATCGGTATCGACACCTGGGGCGTTGACTTCGGGCTGCTCGACGAATTCGGCTGCCTGCTCGAAAATCCCATTCACTACCGCGACGCACGCACGGCGGGAATGATTGAAGAAGTGTTTAAAACAGTTCCCCGCGAGGAGCTTTACTCCCGCACGGGCATCCAGTTCATGGAGCTCAACACGCTCTTCCAGCTCTGCGCGCTCAAAAAATACCGCCCGCACATTCTCGACAGGGCGGATAAGCTGCTGTTCATGCCCGATTTATTCGCCTATATGCTCACGGGCAGAAAGCAGACAGAATATTCAATAGCGACCACCTCGCAGATGGTTGACATAAAGACAAAAGACTGGGCATACGACATTCTCGACCGCCTCGGCATCCCGTCGGGAATCCTCACGCCCATTGTGCCGTCGGGTACCGAAAACGGAATGCTCAGCGCGGAGATATGCGAAGAGCTGGGGCTCGACCCCGTTAAAGTTGTCAGCGTATGCGGACACGACACGCAGTCGGCGATAACCGCCGTACCCTCTCAGCTCGACAGCTTCGCGTTTTTGAGCAGCGGCACTTGGTCGCTCTTCGGCACGGAGATACCCGCTCCCATTGTTAATAATACATCGCTCTCGATAAACATCACCAACGAGGGCGGCTACGGCGGCATGACGGGGCTGCTCAAGAATATAATCGGACTGTGGCTCATTCAGGAGAGCCGCAGGCAGTGGAAGCGCGAGGGCGAGGAATACAGCTACGCCGATCTCGAGCGCATGGCGCTCTCGGCGGAGCCGTTCAAGTGCTTTATCGACCCCGACTCCCCCGAGTTCACGCCGCCCGGAGATATACCCGGCCGCGTGCGCGAATTCTGCCGCAAAACGGGTCAGTATGTCCCGCAGACAGTCGGCGAGATAATGCGCTGCATCTACGAGAGCCTTGCGATGAAATACCGCAGCACGTTCTCGATGATAAAAGAATGTACCGGCAGGGACTATCCTGATATACATGTTATCGGCGGCGGCACGAAAGATACCCTGCTCTGCCAAATGACCGCAAACGCCTGCGATGTCCCCGTTAAGGCGGGACCGATAGAGGCGACCGTGCTCGGCAACATCGCCGTTCAGCTCCTGAGCTCCGGCGACATTCCGAATATCAAAAAGGCGAGGGAGATAATCTCGCGCAGCGAAGCATTACGCGAATATGCTCCGTGCGACACCGACAAATGGGCGGGCGCATATGAGAGCTTTTTGAAAATACTTAAATAAGTGTTGCGCCCGGTAGTGGCAACACAACATCGAAAGGATGACTGAAAAATGGCAAAAGCAAAGCTTGGAATCAGACCCATCATTGACGGCCGCTGGGGCGGAGTCAGAGAGAGTCTTGAGGAAAAGACGATGAACATGGCGCTCGCTGCCAAGAAGCTCATCGAAGAAAATGTGTTCTATTCGGACGGCACTCCCTTTGAGTGCATCATCTCCCCCTGCACGATAGGCGGAGCAGCAGAAGCGGCAAAGTGCGCCGACTTCTTCTCGACTCAGAACGTCTGCGCGACCCTCTCCGTCACACCCTGCTGGTGCTACGGCAGCGAGACTATGGACCTCGATCCCCTGACAGTCAAGGCAGTCTGGGGCTTCAACGGCACCGAGCGCCCCGGCGCGGTCTATCTCGCGGCGGTCATGGCGGCTCATGCACAGAGAGGTCTGCCCGCATTCTCCATCTACGGCAAGGATGTTCAGGATGTCACCGACAACTCCATCCCCGATGACGTTGCCGAGAAGATTCTCCGCTTCGCACGCTGCGCCGCGGCTGTCGGTCAGCTCAGAGGCAAGTCTTATGTCGGCATAGGCGCTGTCGCAATGGGTATCGCAGGCTCGTTCTGCGACGCCGATTTCTGGCAGGAGTATCTCGGCATCCGCGCCGAGTGGGTCGACATGGTCGAAGTTACCCGCCGCGTCGAGCTCGGCATCTATGACCACGAGGAATATGAGCGCGCGCTCAAGTGGGTCAAGGCAAACTGCCCCGAGGGCTTCGACAAGAACCCCGAAAATATCAGACACACCCCCGAGCAGAAGGAGAAGGAGTGGGAGTTCGTCGTCAAGATGACCCTTATCTGCCGCGACATCATGCTCGGCAACGATAAGCTCAACGATGTCCGCCCCGTAGGCGCGGAGGCGGAGCACTCCGGCCCGAAGGACGGCTGGCACGAAGAGGCACTCGGCCGCAACGCCATACTCGGCGGCTTCCAGGGTCAGCGCCAGTGGACCGATTTCATGCCCAACGGCGACTTCACCGAGGCTATGCTCAACACCACCTTCGACTGGAACGGCAAGAAAGAGCCGCTCACTTTCGCCACCGAGAACGACGGTCTCAACGGTCTGTCGATGCTCCTGGGCAAGCTCGTCACCGGCAGAGCGAGCCTGTTCGCCGATGTTCGTACATACTGGAGCCCCGACGCTGTTGAAAGAGTCTGCGGCATGCGCCCCGAGGGCGTTGCAAAGGATGGCTTCATCCACCTCATCAACTCCGGCGCCGCCGCGCTTGACGCCACCGGCGTCTGCAAGGACAAGGACGGCAATGCGGTCATGAAGGAGTGGTGGAACGTCACCGACGAGGATATCGACGCTATGCTCAAGGCTACCGACTGGTGCCCCGCAGACCTCGGATATTTCAGAGGCGGCGGATACTCCTCGCACTTCAAGACTCAGGCTGTCATGCCCATGACAATGATAAGAGTCAACATCATCAAGGGTCTCGGTCCGGTGCTTCAGATAGCCGAGGGCTACACCGCCACCCTGCCCGATGAGATCCACAACAAGCTCGACATGCGCACCGACCCGACCTGGCCGACCACCTGGTTTGCTCCGAGACTCACCGGCAAGGGCGCGTTCAAGGATGTCTACTCCGTCATGGCGAACTGGGGCGCAAACCACGGCGCTATCAGCTACGGTCACATCGGCAAAGACCTCATCACGCTCGCGAGCATGCTCAGAATCCCCGTTGCGATGCACAACGTCGCCGACGAGGACATCTACCGTCCGCACGCATGGTCTGCGTTCGGCACGAAGGACCTCGAGAGTGCAGACTACAGAGCCTGCGCCGCCTACGGCCCGCTGTATAAATAAGATAAAAATAAAAAGTTCCGTCCGGGAAACCGGGCGGAATTTTTTATGTGCCGACTAAAACTGATAATCATAAGCTTAAGCCCAATCACTTTGATTATCAAAAATAATCGTATTTATTACTTTATTCGTTGTTATTTTGCAAATCCATTATATGTAGAAAATCCGAGCATGTAGACCGCCATTGCTATTGCTAAATCGCTATTTCCGCAATTGTTTTTATCTGCAATTGCTTTCAGCTCTTCTATGACGGTATCATGGGGTACCAATTCACTTCCACTTGATTCTACAACTTTTTGAATTACCTCAGGCAATACCATGCACATTTGATAGAAGGCATCTTCCTGCCCAGTTACAAGTTCATAAAATTGGTCAAGACTCACCCTGCGAATAAGCCTATGTCCCATTCTTTGACCATCAACAGAAGTTTCCCATTTAATGTTCTGCGATTTTTTGGCAATAGCTTCGACAAGGAAGCAAGCGCAATCATCATCTTTCAAAAGCTGATTCTGCATTTTTATAAAGGTTTTTCCGGATGCGGATGAGTTCATCGTGTTGTGCTTATTTTTCATCTCAACATATACGGTATGAACAATCGACTTATCCGGCAAAACAATTCCATCGGGGTTAGTATAAATAACATCCCAGCCGCCTTCCTCTCCATTCCGCGGCACATGGCAATTTGTTACATACTGAAAAATCTGCTGATGGAAATAACCGATATCATTATTATTAGATTTATCCCGCTGACGAAAAATTTCATTACTTATAGTTTCTTCCCATGTTGCTCGATATACGGTTTTGTCAAAAATCAACTTAACAGGGTCAACAATGTTGCGATTAAATCTTTTTAAATCAAACGATTCCAGCTTGTCACCATACTTTTGAATCGTTGACCTGACATGATCCGTAAACTCTTGTTCTGTGATGAATGATAGATTCCAGCTCATAAGTTTTTTAAAGCCTCCTTTATCTCTAAAGCAATTTCATAAGCAAGATTAACAGGAACCGCATTTCCTACCTGCTTGTATTGTGAGTTTATGCTCCCGCAAAACTCCCAGTTGTCCGGAAAACTTTGGCATCTTGCGTTTTCTCTGATTGTAAAAGGTCTGGATTCTATCGGATGACAACGGTCTGTTTGTTTTTGGCTTGGAGATGTTAAAACTGTCAACGATGGTTCATCCAAACTCATACGCCTTAATATGCCAGTACGTCCCCCGCTCATATGCCAACAGCTTTTCATATATTCTTTAGCAATATTTTCGGGAATGTCACGCCAATATCCGCCGGGAGGAACAAGGTCATATATTTTTCGTTTATATTCAGAATACAGTGCCCCATCGCTTTTCGGACAGTCAAGAAGAATATCTCTCAAAACAGGTTTATAATCATGCGGTGTTGGAAACTCAAAATGTATTCTATCGAGCAAATCATTTCTTATTCCGATTGTAATTAGGCGTTCTCTCTTTTGTGCGACGCCATAATTCCAAGCGTTTAACACTTTCTTTTGAATGGTATAACCTGCTTGTTCAAATATATTAATAATTGTTTTATATGTTCTTCCTTTGTCATGGGTGAGAAGTCCTCGAACATTTTCAAACAAAAACATCTTTGGCTGGAGCTTTTCCAAAAATATCGCATAGTGATAAAAAAGTGTTCCGCGTGCATCCTCCAGCCCCAACTTTTTCCCCGCATACGAAAATGCCTGACACGGTGCTCCACCTGACAGCAAATCAAGTTCGCCTTTTTTTAAAGAAAAGTATTTCTCTAAGTCAAGACAAGACACATTGGCTATATCATCCTCAATTATTCGCCAATTAGGTCTATTTTTTCTAAGTGTATCACAGGCATTTTTATCAAATTCAAGGCAAGCCAGTGTAGTAAACCCGGCTTTTTCAATGCCAAGAGCCAAACCTCCCGCACCAGCAAACAATTCAATCGTTGAAAGCATTACCATTCCTCATTCTTTATCAAATCAACTGGAATAACACATATAAACCTAAGCGCCTTGAATTAAGCAAAGTTTATCACGGAAAACATCAAAAGTCAATTCAATTTCGCATAGGGAAAATAAATTGCTTTTTATACGCTCAATATCAAACACATTTAATTTAAAAGAAAAAGCACTTGCATATGCAAGTGCTTTTTCTGGCGCGCTGCAAGGGATTCGAACCCCTGACCTTTTGGTTCGTAGCCAAACACTCTATCCAACTGAGCTAGCAGCGCATCTGATTGCCATAGTATATTAGCACAACGCGCCGCAAAAATCAACTGTTATTTCAAAATTTTTTTATTTTTCTCCGCTGCCGGGCAGATGCAGTCTGCGCGGCGGCGGTTTTCGGTCTGCCCGCGGCGCTTTTTTTGACAGTTTTTTTGCCGGCTTCGGAAAGTTTTTCTTTTCTTTGGGGGCGCGGATAAATATTTTCTGCGGCGTGTGCCGCTTCGCGGTTTTTTAAAATTTTTTTGCTATTACATTGTAATCATCAATTTTTTGCTATATAATTGAATGGATAGATTGGGGCTTTGTTTATGAAAAGCCGCGAAGGGAGAAAAATTTGTAATGAGCGACAGAACATACGTCTTATCATACGACATCGGCACGACGGGCGTCAAAACCTGTCTGTTTGAAGTTGAAGATGAAATAAAGCTGATCGCTGCGGAGATGGAAGGCTATTCGCTGACCGTTTATCCGGACGGCGGCGCAGAGCAGGATCCCGACGAGTGGTGGAGCGCGATATGCAACACCACGAAGAGACTCATGAATTCAACGAGCGTGAGCACTTCGGAGATAGCCGGTATATCCTTCTGCTCCCAGATGCAGGGTCTCGTGCTCGTCGACAAGGACGGCCAGCCCGTGCGCAAGGCGATGAGCTACATGGATCAGCGCGCAAAGAAGCAGATAAAAGAACTCATGGCTTACGGTCCGCAGATCGCGGGAGCTTATATTCCGAAGCTTCTCAAGTCTCTGCAGATAACCGGTGCCGTGTCCGCGAGCGTCAAGGATCCCGTATACAAATATAAATGGGTCGAGGAGAACGAGCCCGAGAACTTCGCGAGAACCTATAAGTGGCTCGACGTCAAAGAATACATAATCTGCCGCATGACCGACAAGTTCGTCATGACGCGCGACTCGGCTTTCGGCACTCTGCTCTACGATGTCCGCAAGGGCAAGGAGGGCTGGAGCCCCGAGATGCTCAAGATGTTCAACGTCAAGCCCGAGCATATGGCTGAGATAATCGACTCCACCGCTCTCGTCGGCGGTCTTACCGAAAAGGCTGCGGACGATCTCGGACTGTGCGAGGGCACGCCCGTATTCGGCGGCGGCGGAGACGCTTCGCTCATCGGCGTCGGCGCGGGCGCAGTCGCCCTCGGCGATACTCATATTTACTGCGGCACATCCGGCTGGGTCACGACCGTTGTTGACAAGAATATAGTCGACACGAGCGCGATGATCGCCGCGATAGTCGGCGCGCAGAACGGCAAGCTCAACTACTTCGCGGAGCTTGAGACCGCCGGTAAATGCCTCGAGTGGGTCAAGGATCACCTTGCCCTCGATGAAATTGACATATTCCTCGAGAAGACCGATGTCGCCTCCTCGAAGGAGTCCATATTCACGAGCCTTTACGACTACATGTCGCATGTTATAAACAAGACCCCCGCAGGCTGCGGCGGAGTTATCTTCACCCCGTGGCTGCACGGCAACCGCTGCCCGTTCGAGGATCCGAACGCCCGCGGAATGTTCTTCAACATCAGCCTTGAGACCGGCAAGACCGAGCTCATCCGCGCCGTTGTTGAGGGCACTTGCATGCACCTGCGCTGGTTCCTTGAGACCGAGGACAAAAAGACCAAGACCTCCGATGTTCTCCGCTTTGTCGGCGGCGGCGCTCTCTCCGACGTCACCAGCCAGATACTCGCGGACTGCACGGGCAGAACGGTCGAGGTCGTTGCAAGCCCGCAGAACGTCGGCGCAGTCGGCGCGGCGGTCATCTCCGCAGTCGGTCTGGGCATGATAGGCAGCATCGAAGAGGCGAAAAAACTCGTCCCGGCGAAGAAGACGTTTATCCCGAACCCCTCGCTCAAGCCCATATATGACAAGAACTTCGCAGTCTTTAAGAACCTCTACAAGAGCAACAAGGAGAATTTTGAGGCTCTCAACGGCTGATAAACGGTTCAAACCGCCTTTTTGTGTCAATCATATCTTCGATTCCGCACTTGAAAAAGTGCAATACCCTGTGTTATACTGAAACAGGCAATAATTTTCGGACGATAAGGACGAAGGGAAGGTCTTAAAGAATGAAGAAAATCATCTCGGCTCTGCTCATCTGTATGCTCGCGGCAGTCTGCCTTTTCACCGGCTGCTCAAAAGCAAAGGGACTCAAAGTCAAGGACAGCAGCGGCAACGACCGCGTGCTCGTGACCGACGAAAACGGCAAGCCCGTCTATGACGAGGCAGGCAACATCGTTGTTGTCGACACAGACGAAAAGGGCAAGGCAAAGAAGGACGAAAACGGCGAGCAGGCAACAAACGCCATCGCGCTCGATTATCTTCTCGTCTCCGGCAAGAACGCCTACTGCAGATATTTCACATTCACCCAGCCCTCCGGCTACGATATGTCGGCGGTCGGCACCGCGATAACCCTCACCAATGGCGACGAGACCATCGACATAATTTATGACACCGAAAAGAGCGTCGATGACAAGTCCGCCGATATCGGCGAGGTCATCTCTTCGCTCAAGGCGCAGGGCTTCAACCCCGAGGTCAACGACGAGACGAAGACCCTCTGCGGCGAGGACGCAAAGTTTACGGAGATAAAGGTCTCCGCGAACGGCAAAGAGGCGTTCATGGTCTCCGCCCTGTTCGAGAAGAACGGCGTGACCTATGCCTGCACCTACAAAACTTCAAAAGCCGGCGCAAACACCGGAGATTTTGAATCAATTGTCAATTCTATTTCGTTCAGATAACAGACGATAAAAAGTATTCTGACTGTTGAAAGGAGAACAGTATGTTATTTTCACTTGATATCGGTATCGATTTGGGTACCGCGAACACCCTCGTGTTCGTAAAAGGTAAGGGCATCGTTATAAGAGAGCCCTCCGTCGTTGCGGTCGATCAGAAGTACAATCCGCCCAGAGTCGTTGCCGTCGGCACAGAAGCCAAGGAGATGATCGGCAGAACTCCCGGCTCCATAACCGCAGTCCGTCCCCTCAAGGACGGCGTTATCGCCGACTTCGACATCACCGCGGATATGCTCAAGGCTTTCATAAAGAAGGTCACGAAGAACTCCCCGCTTGCGAGAGTCCGCGTTATGATCTGCATCCCCTCGGGCGTTACCGGCGTTGAGAGAAACGCTGTCAACGATGCCGCGAGAAGCGCAGGCGCAAAATATGTCAGCCTCATTGAGGAGCCCATGGCTGCCGCTATCGGCGCGGGTCTCCCCGTCTCCGAGCCCACCGGAAGCATGGTCGTCGACATCGGCGGCGGCACGAGCGAAGTTGCCGTTATCTCCCTGGGCGACGTTGTTACCTCGAACTCCGCAAGAGTCGCGGGCGACAATTTTGATGAGTCCATCATCAACTACATCAAGAAGAAATACAACCTGCTCATCGGCGAGAGAACCGCTGAGGATATCAAGATAAAGATCGGCTCCGCCTATCCCTACGAGGGCGAAGGCGCGATGAACATCAAGGGCCGCAACCTCATGGACGGTCTGCCGAAGAACATCGAGATCTCCGCTGAGGAGATCAGAGAGGCTCTGTCCGACTCCGTCAATCAGATCCTCGATGTCATCAAGGCTACCCTTGAGAAGACTCCCCCCGAGCTCGCTGCGGACATTATCGACCACGGCATCATGCTCACCGGCGGCGGCGCTCTGCTCAGAGGTCTCGACAAGCTCATTGCCGCCGAGACCCGCATCCCCGTTCTCGTCGCGGAGAGTCCGCTCGACTGCGTCGTTGACGGAACAGGCATCTGCCTCGAGCATCCGCTCGATAAATAAACGCCTTTTCGCGGGTCGCTCTGCTTTCCGCAGACGGCCCGCGTTCTCGCAGGCTTACAAAAACTATGCGGCACAACGGTTTTTCTGCCTTTCTGCATACTTTTTGCAAACCCGCGGGATTTTTTGCGTTGTATAGACTTACTTCTTCCAAGCAAAGGAGAGACTCAATTGAAGTTTTACAAATCCAGAACATTCAAAATATTTGTCGGCGTGCTCGTCGTGCTGATTATCGGCGTTGCGGCGGCAGCGGCGATGCATTCGGGCTCTTCGCCCGCAAATTCCGTGATAAGCACGGTGTTTTCGCCGCTTCAGCGCGCGTCGTCGTTTTTGGCGCAGAAGTTTTCGGCTTTCTCGATAAACTTCAAGTCCTCCGCCACGCTCTCGAAGCAGGTAGATGAGCTGAACAAAGAAATCGAGGATCTTCAGAGCCAGCTCGTTGACTACGAGCAGATGAAGAGCCAGAACGCGCTCTACAAAGAATTCCTCGAGCTCAAAGAGAGCCACAAGGACTACAAATTCTGCGAGGCTTCGGTGGTCGGCAGAGACGCGGCGAACCCGCTCTCCGCTTTTGTTTTGAACCGCGGCAGCAATGACGGAATCGCCGTCAACGACCCCGTTATCTACGGCAAATATCTCGTCGGCGTCGTCACATCCGTGACCCTCATGCAGTGCACGATAAAGACGATACTCAACCCGAGCGTCAACACCAGCGCATATGAGATCCGCACGCGCGACCTCGGCTTTGTCACAACGACTGCGGCATACGCCAAGAACGGACTCTGCACCATGCCCGGTCTTTCGAGCTCAACGGCGGTCTCACCCGGCGGAATCGTCTGCACATCGGGAGTCGGCGGCATCTATCCGCGCGATCTCATTATAGGCACGGTCACAAAAGTCGAGGATTCCGACACGGACATCTCCGCGACCGCGATAATCAAGCCCGGCGCGGACATAGCTTCGATAACAGATGTTTTTATAATCACCGAGTTCGAGGGTCAGGGTTCGAGCGTCACAGAGTAACAAATTTATCGAAAGGGACTTGTCTATGGGTCTCACAGCCGAAAAGAAAAGACTTATAATCCGCCGCGTGATTTTCGCAGTGCTGCTGATTTTCTGCGCCGTTATCCAGAATACGCCGGGACTTCTGCCCGAGCCGTTCGGCGCGCATCAGCTCGCAGTGACGGTCATGGTGGTCTGCATCGCGATGTTTGAGCGCGAGACTGCGGGCATGCTCCTCGGTCTGCTCGCGGGCGTAGTGCTCGACGTGACCGGCGGCACCCAGGGCATAAACGCCATTTTGCTGACTGTAGTCGGTCTCGTGTGCGGAATGCTCGTCAACAACATGATAAGAAACAACATCGTCACCGCGCTGATTTTCTCCGCGCTGGCGCTGCTTGTGCATACATTCGTCTACTGGATAGTGTTCGTCGCCGCGGCGGGAGTCCACGGCGGCAGGCTGCTGCTCACCTTCTGCCTGCCGAGCGTGCTCTACACAGTGATATTCACGCCGCTTTGGTTTTTGATAACAAGAGGCATCAGCAGGCTGCTGCCCAGCGAAGTAAAAAGATAAAAGAAAGGAGAAAGCCCGATGGATTCAAAGAGACTTGCGATAAGGCGCATTGCCCTGCCTTGCATACTGCTCGCGTTCATACTTGTCTTTGTCGGCGTGCTCGTCAAAGTTCAGCTCGTTGACGGCGAGAAATATGCGAGCGCCGTCAACACCGCGAAGCAGACTACCGTCACCATTCATGCGGCGCGCGGCGAAATAGTCGACCGCAACGGCAAACCCATAGTCGAGAACCGCCAGGGCTACTCCATAGTTTTCAACTATTCATATTTTCCCTCGAAGAAAGAGAACGCCGAGAGGAATTCTATAATAATCTCGCTCATCAGACTTTTTGAAGCGAACAACACCGAGTGGGAGAACGACCTGCCGATAGTCATTGACGCTTCGGGCGGACTCGTCTATAAAGCGGACAGCGAAAAAGAAATCGAGGTCATGAAAGGCAAGGACTACCTGAACCTCAACTCCTACGCCACGGCGCAGAACTGCTACGACGCGATGGTCGAGATGTTTGAGATCGACCCCAGCTATTCGCTCAAAGACGGTTTAAAAATCGCGGCGGTTCGCTATCAGATGCTCCTGAACGGCTTCGGAGTCAGCAACTCTTATACTTTCGCCGAGGATGTCAGCGATGTGCTCGTCGCAAAAGTTAAAGAGAACAGTGCGACTTTCAAGGGCGTTGACGTTGAGGTAGTGCCCTACAGACACATTGTCGACGGCACCCTCGCCGCACATATTATAGGCACCGTCGGCAAGATAAACGCCGAGGAATACGCCGAGCTCAAAGACAAGGGCTACGGTATGAACGACATGGTCGGCAAGAGCGGAATCGAATACTCGATGGAAGAGTATCTTCGCGGCACGGACGGCGAAAAGGTCGTCACCGTAGACCCGGACGGCAACGTCTCCGAGACGGTTACGAAAGAGCCGGTTCAGGGTGCAACGGTCGTGCTCACCATTGACGCTGACATGCAGAAGCTCGCGCAGGACACATTCGCGAAGTGGACAGAGAACTACGCCAAATCATCGAAGAACAAATACGGAGTTCCCGCCGCGGGAGCGCTCGTTGTCAACGACCCGAACACGGGCGAGATTCTGACTATTCTCAGCTATCCGACCTATGATCTGAACACCTACAGCGAGAAATACTCGGAGCTGAGCAAAGACGAGCGCACTCCGCTCTGGAACAGGGCGCTGCGCAGCACCTACGCCATCGGCTCGACCTCGAAGCCCTCGGTCGCCATAGCGGCTATTGAAGAGGGACTCACAAACCGCGACAGGGTCATCCGCTGCACGAGAGAGTTCAAATACCTCGACCACACATTCTACTGCAACATCAACCACAAAGACCGAAACCTGACGCTCAGAACCGCGCTCCAGGATTCGTGCAACATATATTTCTACACCTGCGGCGAGGAGCTCGGAGTCAGCAGGCTCAACGAATACCGCTCCATGCTCGGGCTCGGCGTCAAGACCGGCGTTGAGCTGACCGAGGCGGAGGGCATTGAAGACAGCCCCGAGTACCGCGAAAGCATCGGTCAGACATGGCTGCCCGGCTATCTGATCCTTTCGTCCATCGGCGAAGGTGGTACGCGCTTCACGCCCATACAGCTCGCGAACTATGTCGCCACGATAGCAAACGGCGGCACGAGGTACGAACAGCATCTCATCAAATCGGTCAAGAGCGCCGACTATTCCAAGACGCTCGTTGAAAAGACCCCGAAAGTCGCGCTCGAGACGGGCATATCGAAATATGCCATCGACTGCGTGACGGAGGGCATGGAGTACGTTGTCAACAACAACCGTATTATACAGTCGGCTCTCAAGGGACTCGATGTCCAGACCGCCGCAAAGACCGGTACTTCCGAAGAGAACAGAAAGATAAACGGCGTCAGCCAGGTTATCAACAACGGTCTTTATATCACATTTGCGCCGAGCAAAAACGCCGAGATATCCATGGCGTTCATCTGCGAGGGCGTCTACGGTTCGTCCTCCCTCGCGCAGATCGCAAAGCCGATATACGAATACTACTTCAACAGCTCGCAGACGGCAGCCGCGCCGCAGAGCGAGAATACTCTTCTGGGGTGATTAGATTAAATGGCTGAAAAAATAGTTATCGCCTCCGGCAAGGGCGGCGTTGGCAAATCATCTCTGACGGCCGGACTTGCGCGTGCGCTGAGCGGCGCCGGCAAGCGCGTGCTCATGCTCGACATGGACATCGGGCTTCGCAGCCTCGACCTGATTTTCGGCACCCAGAAAGACGTGCTCTTCGACTGGGGCAATGTTATCGACGGCGGATGCGAGCCGAATCAGGCGGCACTCGCCGCGGGCGGTCCGATGCTGATGACTGCGCCGATGCGCATGTCCGACTCGTTCACCAAAGAGAGCATGAAAGAGCTTGCAGACAAGCTCGCCAAAGACTACGACTATATATTTTTTGACGCTCCGGCGGGACTCTCCGACGGATTCGAGCTCGCCTGCGCCGCAGCGGACAGGGGCATTGTCGTCTCCACCGCCGACGCGGTATGCGTGCGAAGCGTCAACATAACAGCAGGCGCGATGCGCAAACTCGGGCTTTCGGACATAAGGCTCGTCATCAACCGCTTTGACGAAAAGGCTGTATGCAAAAAGAAGCTTTTAAACATCGACGATGTCATTGACGCGGTATGCGTTCAGCTAATCGGCATCGTACCCGAGGACGCGGCGGTGTCGCACTGCGCGGTGCGCGGCGAACCGCTCCCGGCATCGAGCGCGGCGGCAAAAGCGTTTTCGCGCATAGCCAAAAGAATCGACGGCGGCGAAGCACCGCTGTTGGGGTGAAATATAATCTATATCCCCGCGGCAGCCGCGACATTGCAAATTACCGTCCATCGTTTTCAGGGTGCTTATAATATCCGCTTGCGGTTTTTGCAGTAACTTGCGACTATTCATTTTGTAGGGGTCGGCGACTCGACGACCCTTTGCCGCGACAGCGGCACAATGTTATACTATAAAATTTTTACCCACTACCTTCGCTACCTACTTTAGCTAAATATTTTATCTTATACAGCGTTTCGGCATTTTCTTTTTATTTGAAAAAGAAAACGCCTGCAAAAGAAA
>ERZ779725.117-NODE-117-length-53591-cov-2.759601_pt1 | contig 53591 bp, 55 predicted proteins | sample MGYA00511890_ERZ779725 | MGnify/ENA primary metagenome ERZ779725 (study PRJEB29588, sample SAMEA2148549) | human gut metagenome | biome: human gut; feature: human-associated habitat; material: faeces | place: Denmark | collected 2008/2010 ...
TAAAAATAATAGGCACCTCTTTAATTTATCTTAAAATCTATGAAATTCTGGTTTCATCTTTTCAAAAGTATAAATTCCATCAAAACCAATATCTTTTAAAATCTTCTGTGACTCCATTACGCAGTCACCGATCCGGTCTGCATTATGTGCATCTGATCCAATCGTAATGATCTTACCTCCCATATCATGATACAGTTTCAGAATTTCTTTTGATGGCATTAGACTTTTCAGTTTATATGCACGGCTTGAAGTATTAAGTTCAATTCCTTTTCCGTCTGCGATCACAACTTCAAAAATCTGCTCGATCAGATCCTGAATCTTTTTATCATCTTTTCCTGTGCCATATTTCCCTGTATCTAACTTACGCTGTAATGACGTCAATGTCTTCACTCTCGACATACTGTGAAAATAGATTCCGGCATTTCTGAGCTTCGTCATCAACGTCTGTTCCAGCTTCGTTCTTATATCATTCAATTCCTGAATATCTTTGTCACTGATCAGTGCCAGAGACTCATTATTACGTTCCATATAACCACCTGCTTTTCAAATAACTTTCACCCGTAAAAAGCGCACAAAAATACACTATTATGATACCATTTTATTCCCTTGTCAGTCAATTTTTATGACATAACCTTTTTCTAAATTTTATGTGAAAATATTCCCTTTTTATTAAAATTCTATTTCAATGGATATTGCTTATTTTCTGACACACCGATATAATGTTATGAGATCTGACATGATATAAGAAAATAAGGAGGAATCTTATGATTCTCGATTGTCAAAATATAAGTAAAGCATTCGGAACCAACGTAATTCTCGACAATGTATCCTTTCATCTTGAAGATAAGGAAAAAATGGCGATCGTTGGTATCAATGGTGCAGGCAAAACAACATTATTAAAGATCATTATGCAGGAAGAAGAAGCAGATTCCGGACAGATTGTTTTATCAAAAGACCGTACGATCGGTTACCTCTCCCAGCATCAGGATATTTTCTATGACGATACGGTATACGGCGTGATGGAGGATGCCGTGAAGCCTGTGATCGAGCTTCAGGATAAGATCCGCAAACTGGAACAGGATATGACAACACTGACCGGCGACGAACTGAAAGCCGCCCTCTCAACCTATAACCGCTATACACATGAATTTGAATATAAAAACGGATATGCCTACGAAAGTGAGATCACCGGAGTATTAAAAGGTCTCGGCTTCTCCAAAGAAGATTTCGACCGTCATACCGATACCTTATCGGGCGGACAAAAAACCCGTCTTTCACTCGGCAGACTTCTTCTTACAAAACCGGATATCATCATCTTGGATGAGCCGACCAACCATCTGGATATGGATTCGATCAGTTGGCTTGAAACCTTTCTAACCGGCTATCAGGGAAGTGTGATTCTCGTCTCCCATGACCGTTACTTTCTGGATAAGATCGTAACAAAGGTCGTAGAACTTGATCGTGGACACAGCACCGTATATAACGGAAACTACACCTACTTCTCTCAAAAGCGCGCCGAGATCCGGACAAATAAGATGAAAGCCTACTTAAACCAGCAGGCAGATATCAAGCATCAGGAAGAAGTTATCACAAAATTAAAGCAGTTCAATCGTGAAAAATCAATCAAACGGGCAGAAAGCCGTGAAAAAATGTTAGACCGTGTGGAACGTCTGGACAAGCCAACCGAATTAAACAGTGAAATGCGGCTGACGCTGGAACCATCCGTTATCAGCGGTGAAGATGTACTTACGATCGAAGGGCTGTCCAAAGCCTTTGAACAGTATAATCTGTTTTCCGATCTGAATATGGAGATCAAACGTGGTGAGCATGTCGCCCTGATCGGCGGAAACGGAACCGGTAAGACTACGATCTTAAAGATCATCAACAAGCTTGTTCCAAAGGATGCCGGAACTGTCATCTTAGGCTCCCGTGTCAAGATCGGTTACTACGATCAGGAGCATCAGGTCCTGAATATGAACAATACGGTATTTGACGAGATCAGCAACGCCTATCCTGACCTGACCAATACCAGGATCCGAAACGTTCTTGCCGCCTTTCTATTTACCGGAGAGGATGTGTTCAAACAGATCGCAGACTTGAGCGGTGGCGAAAAAGGGCGTGTATCCCTTGCCAAAATGATGCTCTCATCTGCAAACTTCCTGATTCTCGATGAGCCGACCAACCATCTGGATATCACATCCAAGGAGATCCTTGAAGAAGCGATACGGAACTATACCGGAACAGTCCTTTATGTATCCCATGATCGATATTTTATCAATCAGACAGCAACAAGGATCATCGAATTAAAGGATAAGCAGTTAACCAATTATATTGGAAACTATGATTACTACGAAAGCCACAGAGCCCAGCCGGCTTCCACCGGAAAGCAGGCATTTGCACCAGTATCTGATACTGTCTCTCAGGAAAAACAGACAGAATCCCAGGCAAAGCTCTCTTGGAAGGAAAACAAAGCCGAACAGGCAAGACTTCGGAAAAAAGCAAATGATCTGAAAAAGCTGGAAGACAAGATCGAACAGCTTGAAAACCGTCTGGCTGAAATTGATGAAGAATTTCTGGTTCCTGAAAATGCAACAAATGTTGCACTGTTAAATGATCTGACAAAAGAACGAAATTCTGTAGAAGAAGAATTGAACACGATGTATGAACAGTGGGAAGAATTATCTTCTGAGGAATAAACATCTAAAAAAGCATTAGATACGGACAATTTGCTGTTGTAAGTTACATACAACCATGCAATATCCGCATTCTAATGCTTTTGTATTATCAGTCGATCACATTTATGATCTTTCTTCCATATGTATATGTATTGCCGGATGCCGGAATACAATAAGTACTGTTACTGATATAGACCTGACTACTGCTTCCCATTCCACCGTGAATACACCAGTAAGTTCCATCATTATCATAATAAGCGCCCCAGTCCTTGACACAGGCTTCCGCCAACTGTTTGGAAACACCCATCCGGATCAGATATTTCTTAACCGCTGCCGCATTTTTAAACTTACCAAGAAACAGGGAAACATGGCTTGCCTCTGTCTCTCCGTTTTTATAATATACGATCACGTCTCCCGGAGTTAATGCATCATATGAGAAATCTACAATATCTGAATTCAACTGAATCGAATCCTGTTTCATCCAGCTTTTCCCATCTGACAGAACAACTTTTCCGGTCACAGTTCCGGCACCGCCCCATTCCGTTCCGGTATACATCCGATCTAACAGGATACCGCCTTTTTCCGGACTTGTATACTGAACCGCAAGTTTCTGCGATGGATCATCTCCTCCAGCAAGTGCAAATGCCTGATCGACAAATACATTGCAATATATATTTGTCTTACCCAGATATGCCAGGATCACGCGCTTCATCCATGCATCCGTATCCCAGTAAACAGAACCTTCCAGTCGTCTGCTATATGCACGTCCATATTTATCAAAGTCATATAGATATCCATCCACGGACTGACTTCCAGATACACTTTGTCCCTGTTCATTCATCAGGTAATATACCGTCTTGCCATTGATCTGGACAGTAACAATCCCCGGAACGATCTGATCCAGCTTCTGTCCTTCTCTGTATATGGAATATTTTCCGGTCTTGTCATAATATATGTATTTTGATACTTTTCCGGAAGCATCCGTATAGACTGCAGTTTTTTTGTCAATGGTCTGCCAGCCCTCTTCTGCCTTTATCACGCCATCTTCCGGTATATAATAATAATCCGAATGAATATTTAATAATTTATCTGTTACCTGCTGCCATCCGGAACTTCCTGCATCATAGATCCATACTGTGTTCCTGTATTTGCTCTTTGAATAGCTGGCATTAAAATACCGGTACAGACTTGTTCCATTTTTATCATAGTAAAAGGTTTTTCCTTTATTATATGGCGCCCACATACTGGAAACTTTCTTCCATCTGACTCCATTTGCCTGATACAGCACATATCCGTTTCCGGACTGTTTTCGTTTATAGAGCACTTCTCCCTTTCGGATATAATACATGGTCGTATCATTTGAGCTGTACCATCTGGTTGATGTATAATGTCTTCCATTTTTAAAATATACAAATGAGCCATCAATCTTATAAATGCCATCCGTTACAAAATTCCATTTGTTTTTACTGTAGATCTTATACATTCCGATCCGCTCGCTGTCCTTATACCCATCCAGATAATAGGTCTTTGTATTACGTGCATTTGCATTAAAATACATCATGGCATTTTTTACATTTACCCATGTATCTCTTACTGCTTTGCCATCTTCGCCAAAATAATAGCCATAACGATCAACCTTTTTATAATAGTTTCGACGGCTTACACCATCCCGCAGATAATAATATTCTCCGCCGGCCTGTTTCATTCCCTGTGCCAGTGCACCCGCTGCATCAAACCAGTACACTGTGCCTTTAACGCTGATGTAACGATCCGTTACACGCTGTTTCTTGCCATTTGTAAATGAATAACAGGCATCTCCTGAAAAGCGGAATATTGCCTTTCCATCCTTTACATATACCTGTGATCTTCCATATGGATACCAGCCGGTTTCATCCACCCGCTTTCCTTTCCGGAAGAAATAATACGTTCCTGCTACCTTCTTGATTCCTTTTACCGGTGTTCCGTCAATGTAATATATATCCTTTGAAAAACCAGTTGTCAAAATGGAATAATCGTCACTATAGTAAAAGCATTTTTCAAGAGCTGTGTTTCCGGTTTTATTTTTTGAAAACCGAAGCACGGTCTTTGTCGTTGCCGGCTTAAATTTCAATGACATCTTGCCTGTATAAGAGCTGGTATCATAGGAACCATTAAACTCACTTTTCTTAGTTACTACAACCGCCCACAGCTTCTCATCATAGCTTACAAGTGCATATTTCAGTCCGGTGCTCTCATCTACACCCATACCTTTATAGTAATCTGACTTTACTGCATAATTATATTGGAAGGAACCGTCACTGGCATTTGAAAATGTATGTGTGTTCTCGTCCTGTGATAATTCCTGTTTCTTTACTGATTCCGCAGCCTGCACATTTCCGGTATTTTTCCCGGCTCCCATAAACAATATCAACAAAGCTGCTATACATAGAAGTATTAATCGTTTATTCTGCTGTTTCATCTTTCTTTTTATCCGCCTTTTCTGTCCATAAATACGGGGTTATCTGGTATACGTAATAAGATATTCTTGTTGTTAAAATCGGCACTTTAGAAATGCTTATTTTAAGCCATTCTGTGAACATTTGTCTCCACTAACACCAGCTATACTACCATTGAGTCTCCACGAAAAACAGTTATTTTAGCATTATGGACTGTGTTTTTGTATTGTTCTTCGACAAGATTATCACCCGATTGTGATATGGTGTCAAGTACATCTGCAAATTTATTCATCTCTGTCTCCATATGCTGTGGCATAACAGATGTGTATAGATCCATCGTCATTTGTAATGTAGCATGTCCTAGATATTTTTGTACTGTTTTTGGTGTAATACCAGCTTCAAAGCAACGGGTGGCAAATGTGTGACGAAAACAATGAGCAGAAAATGATTCCATTTCATCTAAATAGTCTTTTGTTAGATTGATTTCTTCAATGACTTTGTTGATCGCATCACATACAATTTGAGAATTTAAAGGTGTATTAAATCTTGTTGTGAATAACAAATCTGCACAATCTTCCCTGACATTTTTTGTGATTGGCTGTTTGGATGCTACAGCTCTTTTTTGCATGAACTGCTTCTTTAAGGCTAATTCACATTGTCTATTAATTGGTATCTTTCTTGTGCTTGTATCTGTCTTAGGGTTTTCAAAATGAAAATCCTTTTTGGCATCACCTTCGTATTGTTGGTATACAAGCGTTTTTCTGACATTAATAACCATGTTATTCCAATCAATATCTTCCCATTTTAATGCTGCAAGTTCTCCAATTCGCATTCCTGTTGATACCGCAGTCACAAATAGATTGTCGTAAAATGTGCCTTTACAACAATCAAAGAAAGTTACCTGTTCTTCTCTGGTTAATACTCTAATATCTTTTTTCTCGTCTCTTTTTAAAGTGATTCCTTTCGCTGGATTTCTTCGCACATATTCGTTTATAAGAGCTTTATTAAAAATATCAACCAGTAAGATTTTTACTTTATTACAAGTTTCAAATTTGTACCCATTCTCTTTTAACTCTTTGAGCCTCTTTTTAATTTGATATTGAGTAATATCTGTTAAATGGAACATACCAAGATAAGGTGATATATGCTTTTTGTATACTGTGTTGTAATATTTTTTTGTATTTTCTCGTATAACATCAAACTTATAAACATCCATCCATTCTTTATACCACTCATCGAGTGTGATATTCTCTCTGATGTTGATTTGTTTATCATTTTCATACAATGCTTCATTGTATCGCTTTTTGACATCTTTTAAATCTTTGCCTGAAATCGATATTCTTTTGCCAAAACGATCAACATATCTTGCTTCATATCTACCACTCTTTTTTTGGACGATACCTTGCCCTAATTCTTTTCCTTTTAGATCTTTGCCCATGTACTATCCTCCTTATAAAGAGCAAAGAACTGTAATGTGATTATATTATATCATCTATACATAACAGTTCCAATACTACATACATATGTAATGCTCGCATTCCAGATACTTTTCAAAATCTTTTCTTTTAACCAACTGTTTATTACCAATTTTCAGCAAAAATGAACATCCCCTCTCTGCTAAAAGTTTCCTAAGTGTACACTCTCCTATATTTGAATATGCCGCTGCCTCTTTAATTGTCATATTAAGTTTTAGCCAAAATGGCATTTCTAAATTTTTTTCATTTGTCATATATTTTTCACCCCTATATTTATTCGAAACATAAGAAAAGACCAGGCAGATATAAAATCTTCCTGATCTTTACTATGTACTATCTATTCAATTACCATCTCTTCACACTCTGAGAGTTATATCCCTTACTGAGACTACCAATGGTATCTTCCTTAAGCATCTTCCTAGCATTACCTGTATTGTTCTTATACACATCAATAAGTGTCTTGGCGAATGTATTAGGATCATTTACTCCATCCATGTGAATATCTCCAAATGTAACATTAACATCATTATCCACCTTATTATTTACAGGCACACTCGGCATACTAAACGCTGTACCAGTATACATATTACTAAACATCATAGGATTCTTTGCAAAATCCATCAATGTCTTAGCTTGTTCAGCAGTGAATATCATATCATTCTGACCAACAGATTTCAGTACACCCTTAGACACATCATACTGTAACTCTGTACCTTCTTCGCCGAGATTAGCAAGCATATCATAAGGAATACCATCTGAACCACGTCTGAATCCTTTAATACCAGATTTGTGAAGTGTCTGCCAGAATGGCGAAGTAGCTTTATTTGAGAATGCGTAACCAGTCAAGTTGGCAAGATGTTGTAATGCTTCCTTTGACAAAATCTTACCAGTTTTACCACCATACGATTTCCATATAGCTTGATTAAAAGCATCATAATCAGATATTTTTTTACCCTTGGCAGGATTAATTAAACTGCTATTTATGAAATTCTGAATCTCACGTACCCTGGACTTTGACAACTTTTTACCTGCATCTGTTCCAGAACTTGTCGTTTTTGAAGTAGATTTGTTTTCAGAGCCATTTCCACCACCATAAGCTGATGTTCCACCAGAAGAATTACCAGATTTGTTCCCTTCAAGTTCTTTAATCTGATCTTGTAAATTTTTAATGCGATTCGCAACATCCTGTTTCTGTGCTTTTGATGTTACCTTTTCTTCTTTTAGTGCTTTAATCTGCTGATTTAATGCATCTATCTGTTCTTGTTTCTGTTTCAGTTCTTTTTCTTTTTCACTTGTTGTCTGTGAATCATGAGCCGTTTTATCATACTTTGCCCATGCCTTTTCTAAGAAAATCCTAACTCCATTAACCGCATCCGTTGTATTCTTGGTAATGTCGCCATTAGCATACATTTTAAGTCCATCTTTTGTAGCACTATAACCAATAGTAGATAATGTCTTGTTAATGACATTATTATCACTTGACCAATTCTCGTTGATTGTATCAATAAGACCTTTGAATTTATCATCCAATGTGTCAATGATATTCTGGATACTTTCGTCCAAGTCATCTTGGAAGTCTGAGAGCATATCCTGTGTAGCAGAAACATACTGGTCAAACTGCGTATCTTTGAGATCTTTCTCAACATCTTTGAGTGAAACATTTAATTCCTGAACTTTTGCTCTTGCTTCTTCAGAAACATCACCAAAATATGCCTGAAGTTGCTTACGGATATTAGCAATCTGTTGAGTCTTATCACTAATATTGTTTGCATAATCATAAGCATTCTTTTCAGAACTAATAAAATCATTATATTGGTCGATCAAATCAGAAATATGATTCCTGAGTGAAGTATAGCCATTTTCAATGAGATCAATCACGGCATATTTTTCATCTTGTGCCCCTGCAATTGCATCCTGATATGATTTAACCAATTCTTCTTTGTGGGCAATCAGTTTTTGATTATACGGATCATCTGCAAGCTGTTTATTGATTTTCTTAATTTCACTCTGATACTTTTTAGCTTCCGTCTGGTAGACTTTGTAGTTAGATACATGTAATCCGGCAACAGCGTTACCTTCTTTTGTTAAGCCACCAGTCTTATCGGATGTCAAATCCTTACGAGACAATTCATTGATAACGAAGTCAGTCTCTGTTGTAAGGTTCTGTAACTTAGAAATATATTCATCTACACGATCCCAACGTACCTGTAAAATCTGGTTATTATATTCGGCAAGTGCCTTTTTCGCATCATTAATGGAATTGGTTGTGTCGTCAATTTGCGACTTCATGTCATGCCATTCCGTACTTCCTTTTTTGATGCTTCCATTAGCTACACTGTCGTCTAATTCTTTGATCTGTTTCTTACGTTTTTCTATAAGAGAATCGTATTCTTTCTGTTCGGTCTTTTGTAAACGAACATACCAATTAGCAGAAGCTCCATTACCACGCTCCTCATATAAAGACATTTTGGCATTTAACTCTGTAGCAGTTTGTTCATATTTATGACGTTTGTTATCCATCTCTGTTGAGATATTGGAGAATTTCTGCTGTGCCAATTCCGCTTTCTGTGTAATAGCGGTCTGCCTATCTATTTCAGCCTGTTTTCTTGCCTGATCTAATGATTCACGAGCATTATTATAACGGATACAAGATTCATAGAAAGAGCGAGAGATATATCCTTTTTTATAGTATTCTGTGATCTTAGATATTAATGATGCAGAAATTGGTTTCTTAGATTTTGCCTGCGAACGTGCCTTTTCAACTACATTTGATACTGCTTTCTGACCTTTGCTTCCCAACCCTTTATAAGCCGTTGCTGTGGCAGACTTATTCATAGTCTTTCTTGCAGATTTTACAGATGAAGCATATTGATCAATTTCAGCTTGATTATTCTTAGCAATTGTATCATAGCCAGAAGCTTGTTTATTAAGATATTTGTTCTTAGTCTTTGCCGTAACAGCATTATCAGATTTTGAACTATTCAAATCCATAGTATCATTTGTGGCATCGTCTTTGTTACTATACTTCTCTGTAATATTCTTAATCGCATCGGTGTAATTGCTAGAATAAGCTGTTGCGTATTCCATCCTAGCAGTTTCAGCATTATCAAGAGCTACATTGTATGCATATAACCGATTATACACATAAGTAGAATGTGCACTGATTGTAGATAAATCCGCATCAGATACAGCAGTCTTGTTCTTAATCGCTTTCTGAGCATTCAACAAAGCAGTGCGATATTTAGCATCTTTCGTTCCTTTAATAGCATTAGTAACTGAGCCATTTGCCGATGCAGCCACCCCATTTGTATCACGGGTTACATTCTGCACATAGTCACGATATGTTGCGTTCTGTTTGCCTAGCGAAGAGTTAGAAGCGTTAAGCTGTGAATTCTTTGCTCTGGCTGAATTAGCCACTGTACTTGTCGCAATATCATTATATCCTGTAATGGAATCGAGTTTAGCGTCACGCTGTTTGTCCCGAACATCCTTCAGATCCTGAATATAGGTTCGGATATTCTTGTGCAGTTCTTCTAATGCATCAGAAGCGTCCTTGCCTTTGTTATACCATTCTTGATAAGCGGAGATAACATCCCGAATCTCGTCTGAGTATTCTGAGATATCCATGCTACCATCTGCAACACGAGTCGCAATGATATCAGCCGTTTTTTGTGATACGACTTTTTCTTTAACGGCACGATCGAGAATCTTATCTGCCTGTGCATAGTATTTATCTCTAGCAGTTTCTTCATAACGAACCTGTACATTTGCTGCGTCTATGGCATTACTATAATTCTTAGCAGAGGATGAATACTTCTTATCATCTAACTGGGATTCAGCCTTTGAGATGTATTTACTGATCTTATCTGTTTGACGTTCCAGTTTAATTTCTATCCAATCGAAGAGAGTAGAGAGCCAATCTTGGAGTTTTTCAAGTGGTGTTTTCTTTTTGGTGGATGAACTTGAACCGCTTGTTTTGCCAGTTTTGGCAGTTTGTTTTGGTATATATTGTGCTGGTGCGTAGTCATATGACATTTTTGCATCAAGCGCAATTTTAACCTGATGATTTAATTCCTTTTCAATCTCAATAGCTTCCTGGCTACTGGTTGCATTTTTCATTCTTTGATACAAGCCCATATAACGAGTTGTACCCTCTAAAGAGTCAGCCAGTTTCGCTAAGTTCTGAATACTACCAGATGTCCAAATAGATGACTTATTTGCTGCGACCTTCTGAATCGCATAATTCTGTAATGCAGTTGCGTCTTCTCCTGATGCGTTTGCTTCATTAATTAACGATGCAATATCTCCTAATGTAGCATTCTGTAAATCAATTGAAGCCAACTGGGAATATCGTTTAGCATCTGTCGCTGCGTTGATATTAGTGGACAGATTCGATAAAATAGCACTCTGATTTTCCTGTGCTTGTGTCAACCAATCTGTTGAACTTGCCAATCGACTATTAACAACCTCATCGGCATTAACAACACCAATTTTTTCAAGTTCTGATTTTACATAATCTGCATTGTCTTCAGTCAAGTTTTTAATCAGGTCAGAATTATCTATATATGCCGTTGCGAGCTTATTCAAAGCTTCTTTACCAGCAGATATATCCCCCGGCATAGAAGTCAATGTATCCTTAAAATCATCAAGAGCAGTACCACCATCAAGTTCTCCAAACTTTTCATTCAGTCCCTCGATCGCATCAGCAGCTACACTTGAACCAGATACAATTTCATTATAGATATCTTCAAAACCAGAGAATGAATCCTTAATATCCTTTAATGGGTCAATAGGATCGGCTTTAAATGATGCATCTAGCTCATCCGAATTGATATAATCCTCAATTTTCTGTTTAAGATATTCAACATATTCTTTTGCAGTCTGGTCAGTAGATTGTTTATCTATAGACAGTTTATCCAGTATATCCAGATTATCAGGAGTGAGAGAATCGATAAAGTTGTTTAAAACACGTCTATCACCTTCTCTTGTGTCTCCAAACACACTCAAGATACGGTCTTTTTGTTCCTGTGCAGTTTTTGTAATTTCAGCATCATCTGGTTTAAACCATGAAGAGAAATCGACTTCTGTATGATCAGTATCGTAGTCTTGTATGATCTGTGCATATCGGTCAAAATCAGCTTTGGATAGATCTTCGTTCAGGACTTTGTTCATAGCATCGACAACTCGTGTGTCATCTATACTGGCAATAGAATTGATAATATCATCCTGTATTTTATCCTTGAACATCTTATCCCAGTCAGTACCATAATCAGCCGTTTCGTCATCATAACCAAGATTAGAAACAATTGTATCTACAATCCCTTGTTTGACAGAATTATTCTTGGCAAAATCCTGATAAGTAGCATCACTATAAAGTGACTGTGTTACATACTGTCCAAATGATTTATTTTCATTATCAATTTTAGTCTCTAAATCAGATATGGTTTTTTGATACTGTTCATAATAGTCTTGATAAATTTGAGTGAATTTTTCTTTTTCTTCAGAGGTTAATTTGACATTAGTAGTATTATGACCCGTTTGGCTTATCCATGAATCATAATACATCTGATGTTTCTGCATCATCTCTGACAGATCATCAAAATATGTAATATATGATTCCCCAGTATTACTATCATCTAATTTAGCAATAGCTTCCTGTGCTTTCTTTTGCTGTTCTAATGCTTCGTTGTATTTCTTAACATCATCGTTCATATCCTGACGATATGATTTAAAGATGTCTGGCATCTGTTTTGCCATATCCTGTGCAGCAACAGCTTTTTGTGCTTCTACTAAACCATTAAGAGATGAGGTAATTGTCTGTACATCACCATTTAAGTCGAGTATCGCATCTCCATTATCTGTATATCCATTGGTGAGAGTAGGAAATAAATCAGCCAGATCATTACTAATATTTAAGAATTCTTCATAATCATCGTTGGATAATGAACCCTGATTCTGTGTTGCTTTGCCAAAATTCCCGACTCCCTGTGCGAGTTCTGCATAACGATCTTTAACTTCATTTACCTTTGAAGCGGTAGAGTTCATTTCGTCTTGGATAGATTTGAATTCACTACGGGCAGTTTCACCAGCTTCTTTAATATCAATTACAGACTGCTTATATTTCTGCCAAATCATAACTCCTGCTGTCACTGCTGTTCCCAATACAACCAAAGGATGTGCCTTTATGATTGTCCATAAACCACTAAATGCATTACTTACCGATTTTGTAGATGCTGTCAATCCATTATTTGCTGTTGATAAGCCCCATGTTTTTAACTGTAACTCTGCCTCTTGTGATGATAATCCAGATGCAACTAATAACTGTTTTCTTTGAGCTTGGGTTAAAGCTTGGGACGATACAATCATCTTTAATTGACTATTTGATAAACCATTAGTTAATAACAATAATCTATCATATTCTATTGTGGATAACTTACTCTTACTAACCAAATCAAGTGCATTTTTAAATTTATTTAACTCTATATACGCCTCTTGTATACCTGTTTTTATTGTCACAAATGTTTTTATCCCACCAGTGACTGTCAAACCAGCTAAAGCACCTTTTAACACTCCTGTTTTATCAATGAACTTAATCAATGCTGTTGTCGCTTTAATAATATTACTATAAACCTTATCCATGTCCGAATCCAATATCATTGATTCAAACGCCGCTTGAAGAGTATTTGTTTTTGCTTCAAGACTTTCCTTATATGAATTATTGAACTTGTCTATTGCAGTTCCAGCACTTTTTGCTGAAACCTCTGTATATTGTAATGCTTTGGAATAATTATCGAAAAGAGAAATCAATTTATTGTACTGATATGTACCTGCCATTGCAGTAGCCACAGCCCTTTGTGTTACTCCATCAAACGACTTCCACTTGCTACCAACTTCATCAAGGATTTTCTCACTACTTAGAAATTGACCATTTGTATCTCTCATAGATATACCGATTTTATTTAAAACTTTTTCGGTATCATTTAGACTTTCTCCTGTTTCCTCGTCAACGAATTTACCAGCTTTAATCTGGTTCATACGAGAAAAGACAGATTTAAACATATTTCCGACAGACTCATCACTTGCCTGAGTTACCTCTTTTACTGTACTTATCATACCAATAAGCTTGTCCATGCTCACTCCTGCCATTGAGGCAGCAGACGCAGTTCTTGACATTGACTCAGCCAGACCACCAGCATCTGAAGCGGATTCCATGTCAACCGCTGTTAACTTATCGACTATATCAATAGCCTCAGAAGCACTTTTCTTATAACCATTAAGAGCAGATGTTAAATACTCACTGGCTTTTGCACTCTCTATCTGTCCAAGTTTAGACAGTATCATTGAATCATATACAAGATCACCAGTCTCTTTTACTGACTTGCCCTGTCTGAGCCATGAATCAGCAGACTGAGCAACTTCTTTTGTTGTTGCCCCTATACTCTGTGCTTGAAGATTCAATTGTTTCAAATAATTAGCTGCTGTATCTCTTCCCTGTCCTTGTGCAACTGATAAATCAGTGACCGCCTTATCCATATCGACAATAGCAGTTTTTGCATCACTTGCAGCACCCTTAATAGCTTTTAATGTGGCAAGATATGCCGTTACTGCCAACTTATTACCCGAAAACGTCTCTCCTACAGACCTCTTTAACTTACCAAATACTGTCTGTGTATGAGTGGCTTCGTAAGCTAACTGTTCTAAGTCTCTAGTTGCTTTCTTTGAACCAGAATTAGAAACATCTACATTGACCTTGTATTTCTTTTTTGATAACTGTTCCATCTGCTTTTTGAATTTGGTATCTTCAAGTTGCGCTTGAACTTTTACCCAAAACTCATTTATTGAACCCATTGCACTTCACCTACCCTCTATAATGGTGATCACAACCAATTCCCTGAGTTATCATGTCACCTAGTATATTTGTGATATTGAATGTTTTGTCAATGAGCTGCAATGTTGGATCATCAGCAACAATTCTCTTTAAGTCATCAACTAGAACCTCAGAACACTTCTGCTGGAATCCATCTGTATTAAGAAGATCAATAACAGCCTTTCTCTGTTCTTCCTCGTCTAGTTCTGCATAATCTTCTACAACAGAGTCTGGTGTAGCCGACTTTTCACTTATAGACACTTTCAAACTCAGTATCGCATCGGCAAGTCTTTCATACTGCTCTATAGTATTATTCAACTGCTCTATGCCCTCATCCAATTTTTCAATTGTGTCTTTACAAGTGCCATCGTCATTCATCAGTTTCAACAAATATTGCATGTTAATCAAATTATTACCTATAATGGCATTCTGTTCATGTTCTTCAAGACCGGCTATTGCCCTAGCTAGATCTTCTAATGTGTAATTAAATATCATAAATTTTTTCCTTTCCCAGGAACTCAATGTCCCTGTACAACTTACCTAAATTATCAATTTTGTAATCGTATCTGTCTGAATTGACAGCACGCAAATAAAGCGTTGACCATACTACAGCCACCACTTCATAAATTGCCCCATCATACTTGATGAGATCTCCCATGTTTAATTTCATGTAATCACTTCTTTTTTATGGATTTTTCATGTTGAATAACAACCTACGGCATTGAGCCTAGAATAAATAATAGAAAATATTATGAATTTGTTAGATACTTTTCCAACTTAACGAAAAGATGCGGATATAACTCAATTTTACCATTCTTGAAATTTGATAATATAGATGTGCTTATCCCTGTGGTCTTAGATATATATACCTGTTTTTCCCTCTCTAGTCTATCAATATAAAGCTCTCTTAATTCCTGCTGTGTCATATATGCCCTCCTTTTTTTGCTTAATATTTATTGAAATAACAATATTTCTTATAAAAATAATATGGAAAATGCGGAGACTACCGCTAAAGATTTTTGACATAAATGGACAGACCGTGTTTGATGCAGTCTGTCCACCTACATCATCATTGTTTTGAATATCGCACTCGATACTATTACTTTTCACCTAGTTTGAATCAGCAAAAAGCAATTATGAAGAGACTACTAGACCTACGGTTCTTTCATCTCTTCATAGGCAAATAAACAATTTGCATTATTTTCTAGGTGTTTTTTCTACTTCTGTGTGACAATTTTGCTCATTTTTGAACATTTTTAAAAACGACTCTGAATTACTGTCATACAACGTCACAAATAAACTATCCATAATCTTAGGATTATCAAGTGCTTTTCCAATCAGTACACGCATAGTGTTCTCGTTAATTTTTCTGCCTGATAGCTTTTTCATACATTCATCGTAAGCATCCTGTTTATCACTGCTGTAATGCTCTGAACATTTTTCAAGTCCTCTGACTTCTTTATCATAAATCTCAACTATCTCAATTATACTGTTCTGTTGTTTCCTATTAGCCTTGCTTCTATCTTCCTTGTTCAATGGTATCAAAAAGCTTCTCAAACTTGTTCCTTTACTCCTAAATGACCTATACTTGTTCTCTCTGAGATCAATTATGCCTTTGTCTATAGTCTGATACAAGATGTCCATAGGACAATTGAAAAACTTTACTTCTGTTGTATCGATTTCTTTCTTTTTCCTTTTCTTCTTCCTGTCCTTTAATTCTTGTACATCAGCGTAGAACTTCGGATATTTTTTCAAAGGATTCATACATTCCATCTTCTGAATCCTAGACAGCTCTTTACCAACCGCAATGTCAAAATTTCTCTTCGCACTGTCAATACTACATTGTGCAAGCACTGAACAAATTATAAATATATCTTCCAGCTCTGTACTCTCACAGCCACCATCAAACCAATAGCTTAATGCCAACTGTGCAATGTTACTCGATACACCTGTATCTGACTGGGCATTTGCAATCTTGTTGTCCATATTGGCAAATGACATCATACTTTTATCATAATCGCTATTTGTACTCTTTGGTATATCATTCACTATCGTAGGATATTCAATATATGCCTTATGTGCCAGTTCTGCCATTTCAGGCTGATTAGTCGTATATATTGTATCACTGTCAAGATCCTGTGAATTGAGCCGGTCTTGTACATCAGTACCTATACCATTGATCACAACTATTTCTTTTCCAAGATCAGGAAAATACTTTATCAACTCTTCGGGGTAAACATTTTCAAGACAAACTATATTGTTGGGTGAATTGTGTGGATTCCTGAAACCAGCCAACCTCTCACCTTTAGCGAATCTCTTTGTGTAACACTCTATTCTGTCATCATGTGAACAGAAACACCCTTCATGTAAGAAATCCTGTCCAGTTACCTTCATCAACATGGCGATAGGGTTTCCACAAATGGTTAAATTATCTCCATTTTGGAATAGTTTGCCAAGTAACAACCTTTCTCTCTTCAAACTACTAATCATCTCTCGCCTTTTCTTCTTGAAATACTCAGTATTGATAATATCCTTGTTCCAGTTGTACAAAGCCACCATCACCTTGTTTATACTATACTTCTCTGTTGATGTAGCCTGTAGATAGTCTATGAATGTGCCATCATTAAGTTTCAGATTATTGCAAAAATCAATACTGGTAGAAGCTATCTTCTCCAATATATTTTCATCAGTTGTTAGCAAGGTATTATTCATCTGGAATGATGTTCTCTGTAAATCACCATACTTACTGCTATGTGCCGTCTTTACAATTTGAAAAGTATAGCCATCATTTTTCATAATCTTTTTATATGCCCTAAAAGCTGCTTTTTTTGTACCTGATTCACTCATGTAATCTGTAAACTTCAGCCACTTCAATGAATTATCAGTAACTATAACTTTTATATTAGACACTTTCATCTTACGACCGAACATATCAACTCCACTTGCAATGTAAGCATTTTCATAGTCATCTTTATAATAATCTTGAAAATACTGTTGGATGTTGCCCTTAAATAAGCAGCTCTTGAAAAAATGGCTTCTACAATATATAAATCCATTCATATCAGATGGAAATATTGATGAATCTATCAGACCCATACCATCCCATAGAATGTTAGATATTTCTCTCTCGTCTCTTTTTACAACACACTTGTTATGAATCCTGCCATCAGAATAATTAATTTCTTGAACTGGGCAATCATATATATCTATATCATGTTCTAGTAACTCCTTTTTTGTCCTACCTATCAACCGATATTCAGGATGATCTTCTAATACTGTCTTATATGTTGTATACCCCATAGGGTTCAATATTTTCTCAAATTTCTTGAAGTCTCGTACCTTCTTTTTCTGTTGCTCTACACCAACAATACAAGCCTGTTTTCTACATGAAGCCTTTTCATCCTTTAGAACCAATATATTATCAAGTGGTATATGAATAAAATCTATTGCTGTAGCAGTTATCAACGGTGCATAAGCTGATAACTCAACGATCTTGGCTCCTTTGCCATCAGGAATTTTATCAATTAATCCCATAGTAATATACCTTATTACATTATTATATAATTCTTCTCTGATGAAGAAACACTCACCCTTTTTAGCCTTACCAGGATTCCTACACAGCATTTTATATGTGATAGTTTTCGTCAGTTCTGGAACTTCTTTCTTATTCTTATCAAATGTTACCCATGTAATAGTTGCATTGTTCTCATAGAAATACTTTCTTAATTCATTTGCTGACACAGATGGTCTTGAACCGTCACCAGTTGAACCATCCGCATCGACACCATACTCAAACTTCATCAATATAAGATCTAAACTATTGCCTTTCTTATTCAGAGTAACACCATGCTTCAGCAAGTAGGCAGAAAACATACTCCTGTTGATAACTGCCGATTTATAGTCTACGTATGAATCAACATACTTCTCTGATATGTTGTTCTTATCTTTTACCAAAAACTTATATCCATGTGCTACCCTATAGACACTTGCTGCCTGAACACTTCTTACTTTTATAATCTTTGAATCTGTATATTTTATTAAAAACAACCTCCATCCTATGTTTGTTTATATGTTATTTGTTGTACCTACAATGCGATTCTTGATATTAAATTCAATTTTATCCCATCATAGGTATAAATTATCGTCTAACATCTATCGTTCAAAATAGGTCTGTTTTCGTGCATTTAAAGCCTTTGTATACACCACTTTTAGGCAAGTAGGAAATGCCAATTTCATTGGACATTATTTTTCCTTTTCCATGCTAAAAAGTCGATAATCTCAGCCGGGGTAATCCTATTCACCAGCTTAATGCTAAACTCCTCAACATCCTCTACTCCAAATATCTCACATTCAGGAACATCCTTTTTATTTATTCCCTCATCTTCTGCTGTAATAGTCATATCTGCAAATGATATACTTGTTACTGTATAAATCTTGTCTAGTATAATTAAGTACGATATATCTGTTATGTTCTCTGCCATCATTGTTCTCCGTATCATAGAATTTCATTTCACAAAATATTTTCTAACTACTATGTAATATAATTACTCCCCATTATTTTAATAACATAGTATAATATAAAGGGGAGGCGATATTATGAATGGACACAACTTAGATTTTGACACTCATTATCCTGTAATAACAGACTGGGATGATTTAAAAAAATGTCCTTTTTCACACAAATGTTGGGTAAATCCCTCTAACGTAAACGAAGAAAAATCTTATGAAAAAGGGGATTTTTTACGGGTATACTGTGACCATGATTTACGTTGGTGTGATGCTGAATTTGGATATGATTGTTGTCAAATCTGTACCGATCATCTAAATGAATAATTATTTTAATCTCATGCGCTTTCTTTGTTACTTTCTTTGGCGCAGGCTTTTCACTTAGCGAAACAGCAATCTTTGATTGCGTTGTGCAGCTTAGTAGAAAAGGATGGTTTCAAAGAAAGTAAAATACATTAGTGGGAATATCCCACACTCTGTTAGTCAGCCATCTTAGCTTGCCACCCTTGAAGGGTGTCAATCTAATCTGTCAGCCTTTTTCGTTGATATGTCCTGTCAGTTGCTTACGCAACATGCCAGTCCAATCATCGAAAATCATATCTCGTATATTTTTTACTGTTATATATAGAGAGCAATTATTATCTGGTTCTATTTTATCTAGTATCACTCTTGACCCCCTTTTTTGAGCGAAGTTTCTATTATAAGCTTCACGCCCAAATAGGGGGGTCAAAACTATTTTCAAACATCATCAGTTAAATTAACCGCCCTCAAAAAAGTGACTCAGAATCTAATTATCTTCCACGCATTTTTATATTTTTTCTTCTTTTTGTTGCCATTACCATCATCTATATATCGTGTGGTCTCAAATTCCTTGATTCTATAATCGACTCCTCTTTCTTCTAAGACTTGATTCAACGTGGGTGCTTTCTTCAGCGGTTTCCCATCCTGTTTAGCATTGATCTTTTTTATCAATTCGCCTCTATCTCTCAACTGTAGCAACACCACATTATCAGTAACCATTTTTTCTAAATAATCTTCTAATCCTTGTTCTTCATTTATCATTCTGTATGTATACTCTCCTGTGTCTTTATCTATAAACCCAAATGTTGCAGCTAAATACTTGCAATATCCAAATTTGTCATATTTCTCTAGCATAATAGAATAATCAGCTATATCCTCTTTCTTCTTAAAATACATAGGCTCATTTATTGTCTTTGTATACGAATTTGGAATTAACCGCCCCTGTTCATCATATATAAGGTCATCATATAAGATGTTGTTCACATCATTTTGCATTGGATATTCCTCTATCAGTTTTTCAACAGAGTAACCATTCTGCATATAGTAATCTGCCATCTCAACTTTTTGTTCCATACTTCTTTTCAATCCAGCTAGTTTCTGATTGTTGATTACTTTGATGTATACATATATTTGGTCGTTCTCGTCTTGTATTCGTTTTCGCCCCATGCACTGAATTAAAGATCCAATATCCACAATATCAATCACAATATGCTTTACATCCCTGTCTATAATATTTATGCCAGCATCAAAGCAAGACGTAGTTATAAGGAATTGCTCTTCAAATCTCTGATTAATCAATATATTTTTTATCTTATCTTTATCCACATGCTCATAATACTTCCCATTGTTGGCACTACAGTTAAACACACAATAATTCTTATATTTTGAATAAAGCTTATAAGCTTTTTCTGCTGATTGGATGAAAAATATACCCTTATGCCCCTTTTCTATACCTTCTTTTATAAACTCCTCCATCGTTGTATCCTTATGGAAAAATGTCAGTTTTTTAATAAAAGAAAAATCAAAAGGTACTTCGTACTCTATGGCATTTTCTAGACCATTATCCTTGATATACTTTCTCATATACCTAGCCATATGTTCACCAGTTGCCGACATAAACACATGAATAGAACTGTCGCTGTTCATTATCATCTGAAATGACACTGCCGTTTTATTGTTGAAACTACTATCATTGAAAAAATAATGGAATTCATCAGATACAACATACTTGTATTTTGATAAGTCGATTTGCTTACTTGTATTATGGAGCTTGCCATACTCCAAGGATTGATATGTTATAACATCTATCACATCCTCTTTACCATCAGCCTCGATCTCATATTTAAACTGCTCAACACAATTAGATCTATGAATTAACATCAGGATTTTCCCATCTACTTCTTTTGCCAAATCATATAATGTATTCTTGCAAAAATAGCTTTTACCTGCTCCCATCGGTGCTGATATTAATACATTACTTCCTGCTGTCCAAGTCCTAGCCTCTTCTTTACTTATTACATCTGTAATTCTTTTCTTCATTGGTACACCTCCGACTATTGGTTGAGATAGTCGCTCATTGACTGTCTAATCTGTGGTGTATCTCTAAAAACAAAAATATTCTTTCTACTTGAACTCTTCATATCTGGTCGCATATCCATAAGGACATACCCACTTTGCATTAAATATCCAGCCATTCTTTGACTGAAAATTATAATGTCTCCTTGCTGCTCTGTACTAATAATTCATTCCTCCTGTTCTACTCAACTATAAGCTCTACCTTGTCAACCTTCATGTTGCGTCCACCGCAAGGACAATTCATGCCGCCTTTAACATAACCAGCATCGTCAATTTGACCTTCATCATAAGCAAAACCTACACCATTACAACTGTCACACATACACAATACGGCATTGTCGGCATTTACAAGATGTGCCTTTAAATCAACTATCTGCTTGAATTTTTTCTTTGTGATTCTTAATACATTCATATCATTTACCTCCAAATATTATTATTTTAGGCACACTACCAATAAAGCTAGGTAATGTGCCTGTCTATCCGTACTATGTATAATCAGCAACTTCACTGATAATTGTTTTAATAAAGTGGAAAATTATGTGCATCTATATTAGATGACTTGTAACCAATCTCAATCATTGGCAGACTTGCTACTCTCACCGCAAATATATCTCTGTTGATACTATATTCTCCACTCGGAGATTGATTTTATTGATTTGATTCAGATACAACTTTTACATTTACCGCCTGTGTTCTTCCGTCTTTACCCTCTCCAATCTCAAATTCTACAATGTCATTCTGGTTTAAAGATTTGCGACCTTCCATCTGAATATTTGAATAATGTACGAATACATCATTTCCTGCTTCGTCTGTGATAAATCCATAGCCTCTCATATCACTAAACCACTTAACTTTTCCTGTTTTCATTTCTTAAATCCCTCCGTATTCTAATAATTCTCTTTCATTGGATTGATAGCACACTTTTCTGTGAAGCCATCAATCAATTTGTCAAAACAATCTGGACAAATATCTAAGTCAAGCATACTTCCATCATATTCACTTCCATATCCGATACGATCATGAATACTAATAGGCATTTGATTTTCAAATACCTGTTCTACTATCTTTCCACATACATTGCATCTGGTTAATCCTTTTGCCATATCTTCTGTTTCCTTTCTTTGATATAAGGCAGGAATGAGAAAGTATCTCGTAATTTCCTTTATCATTCAAACCGGCTGACCTCTACTATATTGTTCTCTCTTTTACTTGCTGTTTTCCTTTGATACAAGAATAGAAATTTCTAAGAATGGCTGACCATACGGGCGAATCATAATTGTGTCTGTAACACTACCTTCCTTGATGTAAATTTCATTGCAGCTATCATCCATAAGCGGGAATGTCATTGTGTCGATCTGCATTTCAAATGCTTCTTCTGTCTCTGTTAAAGTACAATTTCTAACACTATTCATTTTGATCTCAAGACCAAACAAATCATGGATAATTGCCATCATCACTTTATGATCTTCCTCATTCAGATAATCCATAAGCGAAAAGACATCGGATTCATAATAGCTTTCAGACACTTCCCTTTTCTCATTTGTATCTACATGATATATAACAACTGCCAGCTTGCTACCATCTTTTAAATCTGCTTCGATCAAGAATGTGTCCATGCCGTCAAGCATTCTTCCTGTTACAGAAGCAATGTTATTTTCTTCTACAGAATAATGTGTGGAGGTACATTTCTCTCTAAATTCAAAGCAACCAGGATATGTTTCAACCTCGTTAATATCCATAGAAAGAACATCTTTTCCGTCTCTCTGTAATGCTACCTGTGAATACTCATAGATGTTTACCAGTTCAAAATAATCCTGTGCCTTTGCATCCTTGTTGTTTAATACTGCTTCGATTTTTGTTCTCATAATTTTTAACCTTCCTTTTCTTAATGTAGGTGAGTAGGTTTTTGAACCTACCCACCTCAATTTTTATGTTACTTGCTAATTCTCTTTGCTCTTAACTTCTCTAATGCTGTCAATCCCTTTGGCTTATTTGCTTCGGTGCAATTCCAATCTCTTTCCTAAGATCGGTCATATCAATTTTACTTTCCTTTGCAGATACAGCTTCGGAGATACCCATTGTTGTAATGGTCTTATCTTCCCTCTTTGCAAAGATATTACTGTCACGATTCAGTACATCAATAATATTCGCTGTCTTCTATCATGTGTCTCTACTTACTAATGCACCTTTTACAAGTGAAATTCCCCTGTGATACAGAATTTTTTATTAAGTTATCAAGGTACTGTGTTTCTTCTATATAGATATGTTTGGGAAATAAGCAATCAGCAGACCGCTAATGCTTGACTAAAAGAATGTTCCATGATAATATTTTAGATACCAATATGTGTGTCAAGTTTACCAGACTTGTCACAATTACCATGAGCCTTTAGCATTGGATGTTACCAGCATCCAGATTGTTGCTATCGGCTTTTTCTTTTATGTACCAATCACTTTTATAATTGCATTTGAAATACGATGTAATATTTTCTGAAAACCTTTGTATCTCTCTTACATGGTCTTACTATAGCACTATATGTACATATTGTCAAGCATTTTGCGCATATATGTACATATTGTTTATTTCACATGTGTTTGCAGGCTTTTTCTTTACATATTCATTATTTTGCATTATAATATGTACATATTATTTAAGGAGGTAATTCTAGTGTTTCCTGAAAAAATAAAAATAACAGATGAACTTATACAGTTAATTATAGATACAAGAAAAGAACATAATTTGACAGCATACCAATTATCAGAGAAAATCGGTAAAAACAAATCATGGCTGCCAAACATAGAAAATAAACGGACAAAAAATATTTCACAGTCTGATTTATACTTACTATTCAAAAATTTTGCAGATGAAGAAAATCTTCAACCAGAACAATATATAGTTAAAAATCTTCCTAGAAACTGTATGATTGAGTTGGAAGATGGTGTTACCGCTCCATGCTATCATGTTAAAGAAATGCTAGGTGTTGATTCATGGGAGGAATATATTTCATTATCTCCTGAAGAACATAATGAAGAAGATGAATTTTATGAAAATAGAAGTAATGACTTGCGTGAAAAGGATATATCTGCATCTGTTTACAGACTATCTAATATTTTGTCAACTAAATTGCAAAACTTTGACCTCGATAAAAAAGAAGATATTATTCGATACATAGATAGGATGGCTGATAATCTTGAAAATGATTTTGACCATACTCTCGATATATATGGACTGCCTTATTGTCCAGACGATCCCATTTCGCAAGAATCTAATGCTAAAACTGATTATCTTAGGCTCTTAGAATCATTAAGTAATTCAAATAGCATTGCTCTTGACATGATGTGTTCTCGTTCTTTTGTGTATAGTTTTATAGAAGGCGCACCTTATGAAATATATGATTTTTTTAATAAAATAGAAAATTGGAGAAATTTAACTGATCCAGAAGATGAAAAACTCTACTATGCTTTAGAAGATATTAAAAATTATCAGTTCTGCGTTTTCTCTTATATTGAAGATTTAGCAGAATATAATAAGATTTTTAAAAATACTCTTTCTATAGATTATGATTTGATTTTTTCAAAACTTTATGAAATATTTAGATTATATATAAAGGTTGCCAAAATGGATTATTCTTTTGATTTACCTATACCAGATAGCAACTCAAATATAAGCGAACTACATCAGAAAACAGATAAAATTATTTTCGACATTGAAAAAGAAATGCGTTCCCGGTATAGAAATCGCAATTCTCTATGGTAATTTTCCACTTGAAATCAGTCTTTCATTTCAGGCATTTAAAAATGCCATATGTAGCATTTCGTTATTTTTACATATACTATATATTGTGCATTTGTTGATAAGCATATCAAAAACAGGTAAAATCTGCGGAGATATGCTTATTTTTGTGCATTAGAAAAAGCCATAGCGTGAACTATGACCTTTTCCGTTTCAATCAATCAACATATTTAGAAAGTTTTCCTAAATATCTATATTATTATACAATGAATTTGACTTATTTTCCATATGTAAATTTCAGAAGTTATACCGCAACTTTGATATATGTATCATCTGCGACTTTCTCACAGACATAATCATCATCTTTGCCAAAGAACAACTCATTGCAAAACTCTGGACTATTATGATCCCATACTCTAATAGTCCCGTCCACATCCTGTATAATCCAACTATCAGATGCAAGGACATAAAAATCATACATATACGTTTCATCAGAAAGTAACGCATATTCACCAAAACCCCAGTCGCAGTTTTTCTTCTCTGAATCAGTTTCTTTCCTATGTAATACTGGTACCGGTGCATCATAATCGACTTCAATCTCGACTGCTACACCATTCACCTTAATGTACTGCATATTGTCTGCTCTGATATAATCCCATGCTTCCTGTTCTGTATCAAAGAACTTCATACCTTCATGCCAGCGTTTTTCAATATCTTTCATAAATTTATTACTCATATATACCATCCATCCAGTTTCCATACCAGGCTGATACTTTGTTGCTCTGACTGGCTTAGTCTGATATACTTTTGCGTTCTCCTTAAAAATGTCATTCAATATAAAATTATTTGTATCCATATTCAATGTTCCTTTCTTCTAAAATGTAGCTTTGTACTTCATACTTCTTCACTTATATAATACACGTATTAAATTGCGTTTTCCCCTGTAGTGGAGAATTTTATTTTTTGTTTTCTAACAAATACAACAGGCATTTTCTTTCCGTAACAATTCTAATATCATCTACCATTTTAGGTAGATATGGTTCTACCTACGGACAGAAAATATCATACAGTACATTATCAACAATCATAAGTAACATATACCGATCAACATATTCTAATCTGTTCGCTTCTGGCTCTAATAATGTATCTAAAAATTGCTTTTATTGACGATAACTATTTTTTCAACAAAATTCCTTGTTTTTGCCCTATATAGTAGTGTTTATCACAGTTGCAAAACAATTCAATAAATTGTATGTGCAATTCAAATATTCTCACTATATAGGAAGGATTTACCATATACCATTATTCCTAGTAAATAAGTAGGTTATCGTGCTTCCTAAATAAAAAGGTATAGGAAAATCAAGCATTTCTGTTGTACACGATATAGTGTGCGATAACATATTTACTCATTCTTTTCCATTTCTGCGTTATACTCTGCTTCAATATCATCCATAATATCACGCAAGTTTTCCTTTGCTCCCTTTAACCAGTACAGATTATCATTTGCAAGAATTGGCTTTCCTAACTCATACTGTTTTTCGATCTTATCCATCATGTACTTAATTCCTGTCTGCATACCGGCTTGAAATCCTAAGTTAAAAAGCTCCTGTCCGTTCTCGGCATTCTCCTGTGATCGGTTCATCATCTTATCCATCTCCTTTGGCATTTCTCTCATAGCTTCAATAAATTCCTTTTCCATATTCAACTAACCTCCGTTATGTGTAAATTATCAATAATACCGCAATAATACTTCCTATAACAATTTGCAGTATAGGTTGCTTTGTTATTGGCTTCGGTTCTCTGTTCACTCAACTGCTCCTTCCTTTTGTGTCCTACATATATACAATGCACATTTTGAAAATGATTTTCCCCACCCTACCAGAGAATTTATAATAATTCGCTCTTTTTCTTGATTTGTTCCAAGTTAGGGTTTAAGTATTTCAATGTGGTCTTAATACTGGTATGTCCTGCTTGATTTGATACCTCATTGATGCTATATGCTCCACTCTCTAATGCGTTATAACAAAAGAAGTGTCTAAGCATATGCGGATGGATATGGTAGCCATCAACACTAAATTCATCAAATACTTTATTGATAGTGGACGGATTCAAAATCTTCCCTTTGCTGTTATGGAATAAATAATCTGATTCCACATTATCTGATCTCTGATATTCCCTTATAGCAGAGATAACCTTTGAATTGATAATAACAATTCTTTGTTTTTCGCCTTTTCCGTCTGCTACTCTGATCTGACTCGCAGCAGTGTTTACATCTACCTTTTTCAAATGCAATACTTCTGATATTCTTAATCCTGCATAAGCCATAATGGTGACTATTGCATAATTCCGTTTTGCGGAACATCCTTCAGATTGCAACACTCTTTGTCTGAACTCTTCAACTTCCTTTTTCGTGATATTAGTAGGACTAATTATCTCCGCTTGTACCTTTATCAAGTCTGCTTTGCTTATTACAATGTTATCTGGTTGCATCAGCTCATTATATTTAATGAGTGCGGATAACTTTGCATTGATGGACTTCGCATTTAGATTCTGTCCTGTCCTCTTACAAGTTTTCACATTCTTCAAATAACTTTTGTATTCCAGAATATTTTCCCTATACAGCTTTTTAAATCCTACATCACCGAAGCTGTCATTAAACCATCTGAAAAATTCCTTTACCGATGCAACATATATTTTGATTGTCTTTTCGGATTTTCCCTCTAAGTGCATCTTGTTTTCAAAATCCCTTATTAGTTCATACATAAGCACACACCTCCTAGAAATTTTATTGAATTATTATTTTGCATATTTTCAGAAATTTTATTGAAATTTCTTTTTGCTTCCTACTTACTAATACACAAAAATTCAATAATATTCCCCTTATATTGAAAAAATAATTGAGGTCATTTTTGCCTTATTCCTTGTATATATTCCGTATCTCCGTTATACTATCAATGGAAGGAGTTGATTTACATTTACATTGAGATTCAGAAGCAGAACCGCTTCAAAGATTTATTACATAAGATTCACTCTAAACTGGAAGATATATTATTTTCCATTCTACAGCACACACCAGATAAATTTATCCCAAAATCCCTTATGCGTTGGTTGGAGAAATACACTGATAAACGACTTGCACAACTGAAAAGTGATGTGATCCGCAAACGCTGGCAGACAATCGAACTTGAAAAGGCTGTTGATAATATTCACCAGAGGCAGCAGCTATAAAAATAAGAGGTCTTTCTTCTATATATAATATAGTAGATTTGCCTCTTTTTTATTTGAACATCTGTTCCCTTTATGTTATACTGTTATTGTGTAATTGAAACGAAAGTAGGATGTGATTTTCCGATTATTAGATGCCCTCTAGTTTACAAAGGAGGGTGATGCCCTATGAACACGCTTGAAGTTTTAACTTTAGTGCTAGTAATTTTTGCGGCTCTGTCTTACATAGACGATCATAATAATAAAAAGAAATAGCATCCCAACCGACCAAAGTTAGATGCTATTTCATATTTAGTATTCAACTGAGGGCAAATCGGATATTACATCCGATTCACTTTCTAAGTAAATTATACACTAGGGCATTTGAGAAATCAAGTGCCCTTTTTAATCGTCCTGTGATTCTGCTTGTTTCTTTGCGTTCCTAGCCTTTGTTGCTTCCGACTTCTTCTGTGCAGCCTTTTTCTCTTCCTCTGTCATATTTCGCTTTGATTTTCCTTTTTCATCTTCTGGATAATCAATAATATATTCTGTTCCGTCTGCCTTATCTTTCAAAATCAGATTCATTTCCAGAGCGTCCGCAATTTCCACTAATTCAAGAGAAGAAAATTTGTCTCTGCTCATTTTGTTACTCAAATTCTGCCTAGTGACATTTATTTCCTCTGCAAGCTCTATCTGAGATTTTCCCTTTGCTTCTAATATATCCTTAATTACTGTCGTTGCTGACATATCAACCAAACCTTTCATTTTATGTTCACCTCCAATTATACTTGATTTTCCCTATTTTTTCAAGGTCAGCAAAATTCACCGATACAGGATAAGATCAATTTATGTATAGCTTTCCATTCTGTTAAGGGCAGCCATATTTCAGACTGTCCCCTATTCTTATAATTCCCTTTTATCTTTCATCCGGGAAACAAACTGTTGTTGCGTTGTCTCCTGGTATTTCGGAGATTCGATTTGTAATAATCCAAATTCTGCCTTTTGAGGTATTATAAGCACCCATAAGGTATAAATCATCTGGATAATTCAAAGCCTCCTCATTTGTCTGTTTGTCTTCTGTGTCCATGTCTCCCCAGTCTTTAACTGCAAATCTCTGTAATGCAACTGTGACCTCAACTGCAAATTTCTGTTCCGCTGCCATAAGATCATTGATTGATCTTGTAGTTACTACCTGTCCCATATTGAAAAATTTTGATGTAATCATTTCGCTTTACCTCTCTTTCTCTTATATCAAACCAACCATGCAAGCCATTTTATACAATGGATTCTTTGCAAGTTTCCGCATATGTTCCGCTTTCTGTTTGGCTTTGCGTTCCATCCTGTCCATAAATGCCATCTGATTATCAAGTTCCATATATTCCAACATTTGAGTTGGTGTCAATGCGTTATATGGTGTTTTAAGACTTCTATCTATAATTTGGTTTCCGTCTGCTGTTGTGATGATTCTAAAATTAAACATATTGTTTTTCCGTCCTTTCTATGCTTCCATTACCTCTGTAACAATTCGCTTTACCTTGTCAAACTGTTTATATACTCGTTTCTGTTTGATTCCGTGATTATCCGCTATTTCCTTTAGTGAATAGCCTTCTACCTTGTTAGAAAATATTTTCTTTTGTTCCTCTGTCAATCCGTTTTCAATCTGCTTTACCATTTCCCTATATTCCAGATTAGAGGCTGTTTCCATTGTGGAATGATTAGAAATATTCATATCCATTGAATCTAAACTAATATCTGATCCGGCTTCCGTACTTCTCTTTTGTGCTTTCTGTTTTCTAAAGTGAACAAATACCGCCCTTTTCATATACATATAGGAAACCGCTTCAAAACTGCATTTCACTTGTAATTGCGGATCATTCAAATACTTTTCTACTGATAACAGGAAATCAAACACAACAATATCAAAAAAATCTTCTGCATCCAGCTTTGACTTCTTCATAAAATCCATGATTAGATGGTAATTCTCTTCTGAAAACTTGCGTTCTTCCCTTGTCAATGGTCTTAATTGTTCTTTATTTTCCATGTGATAACCTTCTTTCTATTGGTGGCAAGTGTGCCATTTCTGACACACCGCCCAACTTTGTCATTGATTAAATACCGAAAACCTCTTTGAAAACTTTTCTAAATCTCTCAATGTCGTTATCTAAAGCCCAACTATACAAACCGTCATCATTACAACCGCCATACATCTTCAATGTGGTTCTTAAAATCTGCTTCAATGTATGTCCCTCAATCAGCATATCTAATTCAGTTTTTCTAATATCGTTCGCCCATGCTTCACGCTCTGTACATTTTCTGTAAAACTCTCTGTATAATTCTTTTAAAATTACCTGTCTTTCAACATTTGTATATGGATCAATCAGACAAAATTCAAAATCTTTTTCTTCATAACCATTATCAAGTAATGAATCATAACTGAATAATCCACCTTCAGGACAACGCTTTTTCCTGTTCATATCACGCCAGTAATTACTTCTAGCATTGTCTAATGTTCTAAAAAATACCTGTTCAAATTTAAGGCTCTGTAATCTCTCGTACTGATGATACTTTTTAACCGCATTCAAATATGGAATGATTAAAATGTCATACCATTCTTCTGGATCTAATTCATGTATCTTCATGTAACGATACATTAAGTCGTGGTGCTCCTCTGCAAACTGCTTTTCCTCTTCTGTCAGTGGTCTTGTTGTGTGTTCTGTTCTTCTGTAATTGTCCATCATGACTACCTCCTAAAATATGTATTTTGATTGATTGATTTTGTACGACTACTATTGAGCCGATAGGCAAGCGGAGAACTGAATCTCCCACGGCTGAACCGTCACCGCCTGGAATGTCACTCTGTTACAAGTGTAAAATAATTATCAATTACAACCTCGTCACCTACTTTGATTTCTGATTTACAAGCGGTGTGGCAACCTCTGTCGCTATTGTCTTTTACGCTGTATGTACTGCATGTAAGATCTTTAATACTGATTATTCTTGTTTTACTCATATATAAATCACTCCTATTCTTTAGGATGTCGGGTGGATTGCTCCACCCTCTGCCCTGCTGATTGCTAACCGCTTGCTACTTAATTCTTAATACGCTGTATGTTGTTGTTTTGGTGTACTCTTCCAGACTTCCCAAATCTTCCTCAAGTCTTTTCTTGTCAAGTGTTGCTCTTGTCTGTGACTTATAAGTAATTTTTGCTGTGCCTGTAATTTCTTCTGTAAGGTTGTTTTCATTCATATAAGAAATAACCTCGGCTTCAAGAGCCTTTTCAATGTTGCTTGCTTCTTCAATCATTGCTTTGTACTTTCTGATTTCTTCAACCTTTGTTTCTAATTCTTTTTTTGTCATACACATCATGACTACCTCCTTAAATATGTTTGATTGATTTTGTGTAGGTCTGTTTTGTTTGACCTTGTAACTGTATTGTACACTTGTTAGTGTGCGAAGTCTATTGACGAAATATACAAAATATACACTTGTTAGTGTCTTTTTCATTGTGTAAATTCACTACTTAGTGTACATATTGTACAAGATCATTGTACACTTTTTAGTGAATTTGTATATTGATATTGTACACTTGTTAGTGTATTATAATAGTATCAAATCAATCAACAATATATTTTTAAGGAGGTTTTTCAATATGAAAACTTATAAGATTTATGTAAATGGTGACTTAGTAGGAATTGAGAAGTTAAGCAGTGAAGAAGTTAGAGCAATGAACAACTGTTCAGAAATCAGACTTATAACAATGTAGGAGGTGGACGACATGAGATATTTTAATAATGTAAACACACTGGAAGAATTAAGAAAACAGTACAAAGAACTATTAAAGAAGTATCACCCAGACAACCCAAACGGAAGTACAAAGGCAACGCAAGAAATCAACGCAGAATATGACAACCTTTTCAAAGTGTTAAAGGATAGACACGAACACAAGACAGAGCAAGCAAGCGACACCGACAAAAAGAGCTATGATAATATGAAGTATGATTTTTCAGAAGATGAAAAGTTAAAGGAAGTTTTACAAAGTATTATCATATTGCAGAATATTAATATTGAAATAGTCGGTTGTTGGATTTGGGTAGACGGCAACACATACGAACACAAAGATATATTAAAAGCTTTAGGGTTCAAGTGGGCAAGAGAAAAAAAGAAGTGGTATTTTCATACTGAATCATTCAGGAAAAGAAGCCACAAAAAATTATCTATGGATGATATAAGGAACTATTACGGAAGTACAGAAGTACAGACGGAAGAAGTCGAGAGGATAAAAGAAGCCTAAAAAATAAGGGTGTAGACAATAACAAGCCTACACCCTACCACAAAGAAAGAAGGTTATACAATGGCATATATAAGAAAGACAATAGACGAATACCAACTATTATGTAATTATGGTTATGGTTGGGAGTGTATTCTAACAGAGGAAACAAAAAGGATATTAAAGAACGCAAAGATGAAGTTACACCCTATTTTTTATACTGTTCTTTATTGTTATATATTCCTACTTGTTTAGTATGATATTGCGTGTCGGGGTAGCTTAAACTAAAAAAGGGATCTGTTTTTCTCTACCGCCCTGTAGTTGGTTGTTCTATACACGGACTTAAAAATTTAGCCTCTCGATATTTTTTTAAAAAAATTTCACCTTTTCCGCTTCTCGTTGCGTAACTATTGAAAAGCAAAATAACAACCATTCAAAGGAGGAATTTTACAATGACAAAATCACAAATCAGGCAACTATCCAATGAAGAATTATTTACCCTATCTCTCAAACGTGGCTCTCTGAATCGGTATACAAAAGAAGCTCTATATGCTCAAGAATTACTTTATACAGAAATGTTCCTACCGCATGAAGTAATCAATGAACCAGATCCATTTGACTACGAACCCTTTAGCATGGAACATTAAGGAGGCACACTATAGAATATATCATAATCAAATATATATCAGCACACAGAAAATTACTCCGCAAAGAAATCAATGCCAAAAGAAAAAGATATGATCGACTGATAGCCATATCTTCTATTCGCTTATTGGAATTATTGTAGGCTTTATAAATGACTCAATGCTTCTGACAACGACATTCCAAAAAAGAATATACAAATCAATGATATAACAGCAACCACAACAAAAAATATTACCATACTCTTTATTGATTTAATATTCTTTGTCTTTTCAATATCTAGTTGTAGCATCATTTCTTCTATTGATAAACCATTTGTGTCAATTTCCTTATAATACTTCATCAAATCATTTTCTGTATCATTACTATAAGAACCAGTAATATACATCTTCGATTCATCTGAATTGTTAGCAGATAGTTTTTCATATTCTTCTTTTTCTAGTGATCTTGATTTATATATACCAAGTTCCACCAAATCCTCAATCATTTTTTCATTTATCATAATAGTCACTCCTTTTTTGTTTTACCCACAAGAAAACCTCCTCATATCCTTAGAGAAAATCAATCAAAATCGCACCAAATTCGCTTCAAAATACATCATAGGTAAACTTAATCAGCTACGCAATTACAAAGCCGATTTGACCTCAAAATCACTTATTTTTGCAAAGGATAATAGCCATATAACACGGGGGGATACTTAAACCACAGCAATTTAAGTACCTAGCATATACCGGGGTACTGTAAACTATGGCAGAAATAAGTACAACATATTACTTTTATACAATAAAGAGGCTCATCTATAAACAAGTCTCTCCTCTTACTACTCTACTATTTTTTTAAAATGTATAACCGCAATTCTGGCACTTGAATGTCTTATTGATTTTCTTACTAAAAATACCAAACGCAGCTATTGATGCACCACGTTCGACTCCACCCATCTTACGGATGTTTGTTGAACCGCAAGTTGGACACTTAGGAACTTTACTCTTCTCTTCTAATATAGAAGCTCCGTGTGCTAATGCAGCATTAAGTTTCATATTTTCTCTAGCAAGTATTTCATCTCTATGTTCAAAAAGATATGGATCGAATTCAGGAGAAGGTTTTATCACCTCTTCCAATAATGCTTGTTTTCCATCACCATCTCTCCAACGAAAATTATCAATATATTTTCGAGGAACTTCATATACTGGAGAACTACATACATCACATTTTATTGGTGGATTAAATCCTTCGAACTCATGAATATATCTTCCACATTTTTTACAGAAAAATAACATTTAAATAACCCTCCAATCATTTAATAGTACATGTCAATTTTATCAAAAAAATGGTAATCAAACAACCATAATAATATATAGTATGATATTCAAAACATTTGAAAACAATGATATTGATAAATGGATAGCTAAGATTGGACTGTTTGGAAAATCTTTTAATGATGTTATTGATTCAATAAATAAACGAAAACTTGATATTGACAATTTAATGTCTTCTGGATTGGTTTCAAGTCATTCAGACGCTAAAAAGCAAGTTGGTGGATTATTCTCTTATTTATATTCTAAAAATGATATAAAATCACAATTAATTGATGTAGATTCAGTATTTCCTAAAATAGATGAAAGTCAAGCAAAATCTATTCTTCAACAAATAAATGACATCGAAAATGGAGTCGATGAGGAAATAAAATCTTTTCAAGAACTATATGATACTGGTAATAAACAAAAACAGTGGATTGCTAAATATGCACAAGAAACACAAGGTCAAATTCGTTCAACCGAAGGTCTTATTTCAGCTAATGAAAAAGCTCGTGCTTCTGTTATCGCTCATAACAATGCTTTAAAGCAACAGACTTTAGGTGCAAAAGCTACCAATGTTGCATTTAAAGGTCTTGCTGTGGCTGGAAATATGGTTGCAATGTGGGCTATTGGAGAGAGAATATATATCTCTCGTTAGGCTACTATACAAGTTTGTCAAAATCAAAATAGTATTTCTCAATTCTACTACACCGCCCACAGCACACTCCACCGATTGAAACACAATAAGGATGTATCTGCTAAGACACTTAATGATTTATGCCGGATTCTTCAATGTGACATTTGCGACATTGTACAATACGTTCCATCTGACACAGACCAACCATTATAAATTATTATGGGTAAAAAATGGGGCATATCAGATAATCTAATATCCAATATGCCCCACATAAAAACCATTGGTTTAAACCAACTGCTAACTCTCATACGGACTATAAGGACGCACCCCATATTTAATCAATGCATCAAATAGCCTGTCTGGTATCTTATCTCTATATCTCAATGCCAATGTTCTAATCTCTGATTCCTTGAATAACTTGTACTCTTGAAATGCTTCTTCCTCTGTGTTCCAATAATGCAGCTTAACTTGTTTGTCATGCCCGAATGGTGTGATCCTTGCATAGAACTTATCTCTTGCTTTGTCATAATCAACACCGATAGCATAAACCTTTGCTGATTTATAACGGCTTCTTCTCTTTGTAGCACTTGCCAAGGCAGAATTGATAGTCTCAGGCAATATACAACACTTGTCTGGTGCATACTCTTTATTGCCACGACATAATAAGTCTTTATCAACTGCCATGCGTTCACCGCCACACTCATAATAGTTAGCAGAATACCATTCAGCAAAAGAATCTCTGCTATTCTTCCACTCATCACACATATAAGCATCATCGTAGCATTGATTTACAAATAACGAACTACCACCATAACACCTTGCATAAATCCCCTCATAAATTTTATAAGCTGGATTGCCCTTTACAGTATTATAATCGTAATATTCCTGCTCTCTTCCAAGCTCTGCAACTGTTTTAACATGCTTGCGTAACAACTCATACTCTTCCGCAGAGACATAAATCAAATTTTTGTAGTAATTGTTATTCATATTTTCGTCTATGTGCCATATCTTATTGCATCCTGTTGGCTTGATTAAGAAATACTTTGCTACAAGAATTTCTGGACTTGTCTCTTCATGTATTGCTGATCCATCAATATCATAGGTTACAATCGTCCAATGCACACTTCTTTTTGGATCACCGCTATCCATTTTATGAAAAAAGAATGTCTTATCTTTCCTCATATTGTTCGTAAGTCTACCATGACTTGAAATCCAATAATGCTGTGTATCTTCCAACTGTACGAATATTTCATCATCACCAAGTAAATCAATATTATTCTTTTTTGTGTCCAGCACTTTATCATCTGATAATTTTATGTAATCTCTGAACTCTTTTCGTTCAAATCTTCTTCTATCTTTGACCTTTATATAAGCCATAATTCCTTTTTTCTCCTTATAAACTGCAAAGAGGCAGCAGGGTTAAATCTGCCACCTATAATCATTAATCAATTTCAATCTTATAATTCAGCATACCTTCATACACATAATCTGGCACTTTGCCCTTACACTTTTCCGCAAGGTCACAAATATAATCAATCTTGCCATCTATAAATCCAGTATGTGCTTCTTCTTCTGAATCAAATACACCTATATCCATCTTCTTATTAAAAACTATCATTGATACTGAATATGTACCATTTATTCATCCTCTGTTTCTGTTTTCTTTACGCTGTCAATAAGATTTGTACTAGGGGTAATTTTTACATTCCTATGCTCTTTATCCAGATATGTACGATTCCTTACAATGTCATATCTGTTTCTTTCCTTGACTGTTACTGGCTCAATTTTGAAGAGGTTCTTCAGCAGAATTGTATTATCCGCATCCATTTCCTCATATACCAATTCATTTAATGCCAAAAGCACTGCTCGTACATCCTTTTTGTACAACCCGGTTTTTTCAGCTAATTTGTTTATTACTTCCTGTTTATATAAAATCATTCTGTTATTTCCTTTCCTAAAATGTTGTAAATTTATGTTCCGACTACCTCTTTCATGTAATATATGGTAAAATATAAATAGTTATTTAGGAACTTTTATTACTTGATTTTCTCATGATATTGATTTAATAATTTTTGAAACATCTGTTTTTGTTCCTTTTCGTTTTCTTCACAAACAGGAATAACAGAACTTTTTCTAATTTTATCAATATTGCGTTGAATTTCTAATAATTTATTGTCCATATTTTTCACCTCATATTTGCTTATATTTTCAAAGGAGACATATATGATAGATAAAATACTTAAATTTTATGAAGAATATAAATTGTATATGGATTTGCAAGATAATGTTCTTCCCAATTTAATTCCAATATTGGAAAATGATAATATTATAGACACTTTGGCGCATATAAATTCTGATGAAATCACATTAGAAACTGCTAATCTATATTACTGCTCAAAATTATTTAATCAATCTGAGCAATTTCAAAAGGCAAAATTATTTCACGAATTTACTCACATACTTGACTACATAAATCTTTTTAAGTGCTACAATAGAGAAGATCTTGATTTAATTTTATCTACATATTCAGAATATCATGCATCCCAAATTGAATTAGCTTGTAATGTTGGATTTAGAAATATTCACGCTTTCCATAAGATCAATTTGGAAAAGACCTATGTTGCAACCGAAACTGGTAAAACAAAAATTCAAAATGACTATTTAAAACCAATAGCAGACGCCCTTTGTATAATTGATAAACCGTCTAATACATATTTAAAATTATCAAGTAAAGATTACTTTGCTTATTTTAAAAAATTTGAGGCAAATACAATGTATTACTTAGGAAAGCAAAATTTTTGTTCAAAATTTTCATTGAAACAAGTTCCAAATATCACTCGTCAAAACTATTTAGATTTTTATCCTTATGTAATAAGTATAGAAACTTGCATAAAAAATAAAGAATTTAATAAATTGCCATCATTAGAAAAATCATTGTTTGGCAAATTTTATGAAAAATATCCCAATAATGACTTTAAAATATTGCTAGAGACTTTTCCAGGCAAATACATTTAAAGTATAATTTTCCCCAATATTCGTACATGAATCAAGTTCATTGTACGAATATTTTTTTCCCCTTTTATATTCATACTCTAACTGTAAATCCTTGACTTCTCAAATAAGCAACTGCATCTCTTACCAATGCTCCGTTGTCTACAGTATTAGCAATAGTGTCATCCCATACATGAGGAGTGTTTGTGCCAATATCTTTACCTCCATGTAATCTCTGATTTGCCCATGTAGCTACCTGATAACCAGTTGCACTATAATAGTTATTCATAGAATCTGTATCTATATATACATAGGCTGTTACTGTCTTGCCTTTACGTCTTGCATCGACTTTAAAAGCTGACCTCAAAAAGTCATACTGTCTGCGATAATAAATAGGGTCATATGAATCATAGTAACTCTGAAGAAAATAGTTCAAAGTTTTATATACATGATCTGCCAACTTATCTGTCATATCTTTCATTGCAGGCAGCAGTGCATTTTGTAAATCCTTCATACTTTTTATCTCTGGCATTAGTCAGCCTCCTTTATGTAGCCTTTATCCTCTAGTATTGCTATCTGCTGTGGTGTACACATACAGCCATATCCAAGACCATATTTGCCCTCTTCAATATTTTGCAGATACCTATTATTCATTCTCTGTTTGTTACCTTTCTTTCTGCCAAATTTAATTGTAGTATATGGCTTATTGCCATCTTCGTGATTCATTTCACCTATATTATATGTACGTGGTGTATGAACACTAGGCGAAAGAGACCCTATTTCTCCTATACTAACCTTTTCTCCATTCTCCAAGCCTAGTTCCATCTCTTCCAAGCACATATTGAATATCTCCTGAATGACCGACATTTTATATATATTGTCTTCACGCTGGAATACTCTTGATGCTATCATTTTCTTTGTAATTGTTTGTCTCTGTTCTTTCCAATCCACCGTTTATCCTCCTTTGAAATCAGTATTTCTTTTTACCCTATATTTTGGGGTTATGAGCGTGTATTTGGCTCAATTTTCGTTTTTAGCACTGTATTTGATTATTTATATGCATGATATATTTAAGCACTAAAATAAGCCTATATACTTTAATAAAACTACTAAAGCATATAGACTTATTTTAATGTTTAAATATTTTATTTTTGTTATATGAATTTACATAACAACATAACAGTTCTTTGTCTCTAGTTCTTTATTATTTTGTCTCCACGGTTTTTGAAGAGTCTCCATTTTGTCTCCATCAATACATCAAAATATACCAAATTATATCAAGATATAACAACTTATTCCAGTTTTCTCGATTTTATGGTTTTGCTTTAATCCCTTGATAACACAAGGTTTTTCAAGGTTTTTCTTGCTTTTCTGTCCATAAATATGGGGTTATCTGGTATACGTAATAATTCAGCCAATTGGCATATAATGTATTAGCATGGCAGCGCCAAGATTTGATCGGTGTCTTGCTTGGATCGTTGTCCGGATAATAATTTACCGGAATATCCGGATTCAGTCCCTTTGCAAGATCACGCTTATATTCTTTATCAAGCGTCAGAATATCATATTCCGGATGTCCGGTTACGAATATATTCTTTCCTTCATCGCCAATGATCAGATAAGGACCTGCCTCATCGGACTCCGCTACGATCTCCAGATGCGGATTTTTTACGATCTCATCTTTGTCTACACCTGTATACCTGGAATGCGGTACATAAAAGATATCATCAAACCCACGAACAAGCGGTGTCTTTCTGTGGAAGGTATGATGCATATAGATTCCTGATAATTTCTTATCCAGCTCATGCTTCTGCACCCCATACCGATAATACAGACCTGCCTGTGCGCCCCAGCAGATATGGATCGTGGAGGTTACATTTTTCTCCGACCAGTCCATGATTTCTTTTAATTCATCCCAGTATTCTACATCTTCAAATTCCATCTTCTCGATCGGTGCTCCTGTGATAATGAATCCATCCCATTTCCGATCTTTGATGCTGGAAAAATCGGTGTAGAACCGTTCCAGATGGCCTTTTGGTGCATGCTTGGATTCATATGTCATCGTACGGATCAGGGAAATATTCACTTGAAGCGGCGTATTTGACAGACTTCTCATAAGCTGTAATTCTGCATCCTGCTTTAAAGGCATCAGGTTCAATATCAATATATCAAGCGGACGGATATCCTGACGGATGGCTCTGTCTGAACCCATCACAAAGATATTCTCATCCTCCAGTATTTTCTTTACCGGTAAATCATCGTCAACTCTAATTGGCATTTTCTATCAAGTCCTTTCTGTTTCAACTGCCATTTTTCTGTTTCTATATTATCAGGAAAACTGTTCCAGAAACTGCGCTTCTGAAATGATCGGTATTCCCAGACTCTGTGCTTTTTTATTCTTCGAAGATGTGGATGTCACATCGTTATTGACCAGATATCCGGTCTTTGAAGATACAGAACCTGCTACCTTTCCGCCCCGGTCTTCGATATACTGCTTCATCTCATCCCGGTTTGCAAATTGTACCAGGCTTCCGGTTATTACAAAGGTAATACCTGCAAGCGTCTGTGGTACCGTTTCAGTCTCTGCTTCAAACTCTAATTCACGAAGCAACCTATCTATAATAGCACAATTCGACGGATTTTTAAAATATCTTACAATTTCCTCTGCGATCACTGTTCCGATTCCATCAATCTCTGTATATGCTTCTACATCCGCATGCATGATCTGATCCAGGTTATTTTTAAAATGTTTGCAGATCAGCTTCGCTGTTGCATCTCCGACCCCAGGAATTCCAAGGCCATAGACAAAACGGTTCATCGTTGTGTGTCTGGATGTATCAACAGCCTGAATCAGCTTCGCATAAGACTTCTCTCCAAAGCCTTCCAACTCAACGATCTCTTCTTCATGACGATTCAGGTGATAGAGATCATCCAGATGATCCAGATATCCCTGTTCAATAAATTTGTCTATCGTGGCTTCTGAGAGACCGTCAATATTCATAGCATTTCTGGATACAAAATGAGCAAATGATTTTAACTTCTTTGCAGGGCAGAATTCATTGGTACAATAAAGGGTCTCTACCTGATCTACACCCTCTCCCTCCGTCACGATCTTTGTCAGACCACCACAGGCAGGACAGGATTCCGGAATCGATACATTTCCACTTCTGGTATGATTTTCGGCAATCTGCGGAATGATCATATTTGCCTTATAGACCGAGATCTCATCTCCGATCCCAAGCTGCAACGACCGAAGGATACTGACATTATGGATACTTGCACGGCTGACTGTTGTTCCTTCAAGGGACACCGGATCAAATACCGCAACCGGATTGATAAGTCCCGTTCTGGAAGGGCTCCACTCCACATACTGCAGATGGGTCACTGCCTGTTCATCCGCCCATTTGAATGCCATACTGTCTCTTGGGAACTTCGCTGTTCTACCGAGACTCTTTCCATATGCAAGATCTTCTAACACCAGTACCAGACCATCCGAAGGAAAATCGTTCTGCTCAATCTGTTCTGCAAACTTTGCTACACGCTCCGGCAGCTTATCAGCATCGATCAAATAATGCTCTACGACATCAAAGCCCTGCTGCTCCAGCCAGTCTAATTCATAGGAAAAGGAATTCTTAAAGTCCACATCTTCTCCATCCACCAGATTAAAGGCAAAGAAATGTACGTTTCTCTCTTTTGTAATGCGGTTATTCAACTGTCTGACAGAGCCGCTGCATAAGTTTCTCGGGTTTTTATATTTTGCATCTGCATCTGTGATCTGCTCATTTATCTTCTCAAAATCTGAATACTTGATAACTGCCTCTCCACGGATCGTCAGCTTACCCTTATATGGAATCTCTTTCGGAATATTTGCAAATACTCTTGCGTTGTTCGTTATAACCTCGCCCTCTAAGCCATTTCCTCTGGTTACTGCTTTTACAAGCGTGCCATTCTCATAGGTAAGGACAACGGTAAGACCATCTAACTTCCATGAGATCACACCCTGATGTGTGCCAAGCCATGCTGCCAGTGCTTCCACACTCTTGGTCTTATCAAGAGAAAGCATTGGATGCTCATGAGCCTCTTTCGGAAGCTCACTTACAATCTCATATCCGACATGAACCGTCGGACTGTTCGACATTACAATTCCTGTCTCTTTTTCAAGTTCTACCAGTTCATCATACAAGGCATCATATTCCAGATTGCTCATGATCTCGGTATCTTCCTGATAATATTTCTTTGATGCCTCATTCAGTTTTTCAACTAATTCTTTGATTCTGTCTCTCTTTTCCAACTGACATACCTCTTATTTCCAACAACATTCTGTTCATTTTTATTATCCGGCTGTGCTTCTTCCCGCTTTGTTTTTACTTCTTCTTTTCGTTCCACTAAACGTCTGAGTTCTGTTTCTTCTTCCTTTGTCAAATGGCGGTACTCACCCGGTCTCAGATTCCCCAGACGAATATTGATCACTCGAAGCCGTTTCAGATTTACGACCTTATATCCAAAATATTCGCACATTCGGCGGATCTGGCGATTCAGCCCCTGTGTAATTATGATCTTAAAGGAATAATTATCGATCTTATACAGACGACATTTTTTTGTCACCGTATCAAGAATCGGAACACCTGCCGCCATCTGTGTTAAAAATTCGTCCGTGATCGGCTTATTCACACGGACACGATATTCCTTCTCATGATTATTGACTGACTTCTGGATACTGTTTGACAGGTCTCCATCGTTTGTCAAAAGCAGTAATCCCTGTGAATCCTTATCTAATCTTCCTACATACTGCAATCGGATCGGATACTTAATATGATCAAAGATGTTATCCGGATCATCATGACTTGCCGTGCAGGTCAGTCCCAGTGGTTTATTGTATGCAAGAATAACTGTCTCTTCACGCTTTCTTACAGGCTTTCCATCGACCATTACCCTGTCATTTGCCTCTATCTTCTGTCCCATTTCCGCAGGCTTCCCATTTATTGTGATCCTGCCTTTTAATATATATTCATCTGCCGCACGTCTGGAACAAATGCCAGCTTCGCTCAGATATTTATTAATTCGAATGCCTTCTGCCATATCATGACCCTTCCTGTTCTGTCTCTCTGCTGCGACTGTTTTGCCGCTCTTTTTATCTGTTTTCTTTATAACCATATCTTTTTAATCATACCATTCTGATCATTAAAAGTAAACAATTACAACTTTTCAATTTCGGGGCTTGTTTTTTCTCTTTTTCCGACGTATAATAAGGCAAACGCAAAGGTGTGTTTCTACGGAAACGCACCTTTTTTTGTATTTAAATTTAGAAGCTGAAGTTATAACATTTTATAAAGGACGTGAATATATGGATAATATCGATAAGAAAATATTACATTTATTACAGCACAATGCCAGAACCCCTTTAAAGTATCTGGCAAATAAAGTATTTCTCTCCTCTCCTGCGGTATCTGCAAGAATCGACCGGCTGGAAAAGGCAGGTGTGATCACCGGATACCATGCAGGCATCAACCCGGAAGCTCTGGGGTATCACATTACCGCATTTATACACATGACACTCGATCCAAAACAGAAACCAACCTTTTATCCCTTTATCGATGCCTGCCCCAATGTACTAGAATGTAATTGTGTGACCGGTGCCTACTCTATGTTGATGAAGGTTTGTTTTCCAAGCACAATGGAACTGGATTCTTTCATTGGCCAGCTACAGCGATTCGGAAATACAGAAACACAGATCGTATTCTCCACTCCTGTTCAAACTCGTGGAATCGACATCGGTATTGTATCTCCTGTAAATGAAGAAAATGCTATCTAGTATGTCTGCGGACGGTCGTCTGTAACTTCTATATTATATAAGGCAAATAATAAAACAAAAAAGTTCCGTATCAGAATTCTGTCATATCCGAAGAATTCTTTTATGGAACTTTTTTATGTCTTGATATCTGCTTACAAACCTACTGCTAACTGGTTCACACATTTGCAGAATCAGCTAAAATATCCTTCCTATTGTGCATCTTCCGGTGTAGCTGCAGTATTCTCTGTTGTAGCCGGTTTGCTGATCAAATCATAAAATGCCCGGAATGTTTTATCTGTATCCAGAAGATATTCTGTATTCTCTTTTACATGAACATAGATATCCTGAATATCCTTTGATGCCTTAAAGCTGTTCAGATAAGAAAGCTGTGCATTTGACAGCTCCCCATTAGCGATCTTATATGAACCGTCCTGGTCTGTTATAATATAGAAGGTCACGATATCAAGCGGCTTTGATTCTACGTCCGCAATGTCCATATAGGACAATTCAACCACAACATATTCTCCTTCTGCATAACCATCTGCCAGATAACAGGTCGTATCTTCAAAACCTTTTAGGTATTTTGCAGAGTCTTCCAATACTGACATATCATCAAACTCGGTTGGATCCGTCACCAGTGACTGTAACGTTGCCTGATCACAGGCTGCTTTTGCCGTAAGATACTTACTAACCAGATCATTAATCTCTGAAACATCACTTTTCTTATATGATGCATTCTCCGGAATCGTCAGCTCAACCGTATTATTTTCTCCCGGCACAATTTTGGGTTTTCTGATAAAAAATGCGTACACATAACAGGAACACAATAATGCAAATATCACCCAGCCGATCGCAAGCTTCATTCCAGCCCGGATCACGATCTCTCCTTCTTTTGTCTTTATATATGTATCACCAAGAAAACTGTTTTTTTTATGATTCAATTTTCCTATGCTCCTTTTCATATTTTATATCGACAAAATTCTACCATTCTGTTCTGTATTTTGCAAGTTCATCCAGGAAGTATTCATAATTCAGCGAAGAAATATAAGAAAATATTTGATTATTTCAGCGAAATATTGTATTATATATAAGTCATGCACCAGTAGCTCAGTGGATAGAGCAACGGCCTCCGGAGCCGTGTGCGGTGGTTCGATTCCACTCTGGTGCATATTTTTTATGCATAAAAATACCGGCAGCCACTTAAAAGAAATGTGCCGGTATTTTCTTTTAATAAAATGATGATATTTTTACATTGTAACAAAGATGAACTTTACAACGAATAACGCTGCGATGATCGTTACAACGATATCTTTCTTCTTGTAGTTACCTGTGAATAAGGTAATCAGAACGTATGAAATTGATCCTACACCGATACCATTTGAGATAGAATAGGTTAATGGGATCATAAGGAAGGTAAGGAACGCAGGAACTGCTGAACGCATATCATCCATATCGATCTTGGCAAAGTTCTTAGCCATTAATACACCTACAAAGATCAGTGCCGGAGCTGTTGCACATGTTGGGATCACACCTGCGATTGGGCTTAAGAACAGAGATACTGCGAAGCACGCTGCTGTAACTAAACTTGCAAGACCTGTTCTACCACCTGCTGCGATACCGGATGCTGACTCAACGAAGGTTGTACATGTCGATGTACCAAGAATAGCACCTGCTGCTGTACCGATAGAGTCGCACATCATACTCTTATCTAAGTTGATCGGGTCACCATTCTCATCTAACATATTTGCCTGTGATGCGGTTCCATATAAGGTTCCGATCGTATCAAACATATCTACCAGACAGAATGCAACGATCAGCATGATACCTGAGAACACGCCACCAACATATGGGCTTTCAAATGCATTTCTCCATGCATCCGCCTTGAAGCATCCAAGGAAACCGATCTCGCCAAAGTCTTTGAAAGACTGACCGATGCTGGATACATCAAAAGATGGTGTCTCCAGATTAAATACATAATAAAGAACTGTGGAAACAATGATACCGATTACGATATTTCCCTTTACATTTAACTTTGCAAGAACTGCGATCAGGATAATACCGATGATAGTTACAACCGGTGGAATAACTGCTTTCCATGCAGCTGCCGGTGTCTCTGCGCCTGAGATTGCTCCATGGAAATCAAAGATCTGTACCAGTGTATACTTGTTCGCCTGTACAAGACCTGAGCCCTTTAAGCCAACCAATGCGATGAACAAACCGATACCGGCCGGTATTGATTTCTTCAGACATTCCGGCATGGCTGTCGCAATGTACTTACGAAGTCCGGTTACGGACAGGATCAGGAATACGATACCTGATAACAGGATGATAACAAGACCTGACTGATAACCTTCAATCACGCTGCAACCTGCAAAGAATGCACCGGATACAAATGAGGTACAGAAGAATGAATTCAGTCCCATACCACATGCCTGTGCATACGGCATTCTGGCAAGGAATGCCATAAGAAGTGTACCGATAACAGCCACAAGAACGGATGCGATAAATACTGCATTCCATACCCTGCCTACTTCTGCTGCGCTTGCACCTTCTGCAACAAGCCATCCAGCCTTACCATCTGCTGCTACCTGATTTGGGTTTACCAGGACAATGTATGCCATGGCAAAAAATGTTGTGAGTCCGGCCATAATCTCTGTACGAACATTAGAACCGCGCTCTGAAATGTGGAAAAATTTATCCATACTTCCCTTCCTTTCTTTTGTTTATTCTTATTAAAAGCATTGGTTGTCTACCTGTCCCTCACTACAGATATATGCCATGCTTTATAATCAAAATTCTGTGTGCCGTTACCGCACTGTTTCTTCCAGGAATTCGGCAACACTGTCATCCAGATAATCACCGATCACAAGATCCGCCGCTTTCTTGCAACACTCTGTCGCGTTTAAAACCGCAACACCAAGTCCGGCTTCTGCTAACATCTCACTGTCATTATCTCCATCGCCGAAAGCAATTGTTTCTTCCATTGATATTCCAAGGAATCGTAAAATTTCCTTTAACCCATTATGTTTGCCGGAATGACGATCAGATATCTCGATCAATCGCGGCGCTCCGGATGTTACATAAACAGTATGGATATTTTGTGTTAATTCATGCATGATACGGTATTTTTTCTCTGTCGGTCCTACAATCGAAATCGAATCCAACTCCGTATTATGCTGTAAAATAAACTGCCTTATATCAGGCACCGGCGTTCTGGTGCTTCTTACATAAGCACTGATATCCTCTGACTCTCCAAAATTCATTGGATTCTCATAATATATCTCAGATGTATATCCTCTACCGTCTATAAAACATTCAAAGAATACATCTTTATCCGTAACCAGATCAAATATCTGCTCCGGTACTTCCGGTCGTAATTTTAAATTATATACTGAATGATCATCTGATAAATCATAGATTGCTGCCCCATTGGATGTGATCGCATACCGGACACCCCGAATCTCCCGGATGCATTCTGGAATGGAATAAACAGATCTTCCACTTGCCGGAATAAAAATAACGTGGCTGTCTGCCAGTTTTTCAAGAACTTCCTTTGTTCTATGGGAAATCCCATCCCGTCTTAAAATCGTTCTGTCCAAATCTGAAACCACGCATCTGTACTTCATCTGCTTTTCCTCTGTTTTCGAATTTACTTTCACATGTTACCATATTTCGTAAGGGAAATAAAGATATTATAAACTTTTTTTACATAAATACAGAAAAAGGGGCTATTTTCATTACATTTTTACCCGGTTGTATAAAAACTGTGATAAAATAAATACACATCAGAAAGGAGACCACTATGTTGCATGAAATATCCGATGAACGCTACTGCTTTATTGAAGATACCATTTGTGATGCATTTTTATTGGTATTGAAAGAAAAAGGAATAGAAAAAATAACCGTGACCGACATCATAAAAAGAGCCGGAATTGTCCGCAGTACATTCTATAACCACTACGAAAATATTCCAGCTCTTATAACTGCTGTTGAAGATAAAACTATCCAGGATATTTTCACCCTCATGGAAGACTTTCATCCTGAAAACAATCAGGATATATGCAAATCTTTCTTTCTGACAATTTGTAATTATACCAAAACGAATCCGTTTCTGGCAAATATTCTCCGGAGTCCAAGAGGCGATGAATTCTTTGAAAAGGCTTTAACTATGTTCCATCGTTATGTAACAGATGCCACCCGGAAAACAACGCCTTCCATGCACTCCAAGGAAGAGGTCTCCTATATGATCGCATGCAGCATTGGCAGTACCTTGGGTGTTCTCCATAAATGGACAAGAGAAAATTTTGAGAGTTCCGAAGAAATCATTGCTGGGATACTGACACAGTCATTTCTCACAGGTATACTTCCTTATCTGTCTTAAAGTGCTTCATCAATCAGAACTTCCTGCCTTTTTATCTTCTTAGTTGCACTCTTGATAAATGGATATTTACGAATAATCAACCCCGTAATCCGACGATAGGTCGGCTGCGTATTATTATAACTGTCAATAAATGCCTGAAGCTCTGATCTGATTGTTTCCTCGTTCATCCGTTTTGCCGAGACAGCATCCTGATCCGGATAGATTCTTGCAATAAGGCCATTGTTCTCTCCTGTCACAATCACCTCTCCCACCAGTTTTCCAAGAGCAAGTTTATTTTCTATTTCCTCCGGTGATATATTTTCTCCGTTTGAAAGAATGATCAGATTTTTTATTCTTCCATTGATAAATAAGAATCCGTCTTTATCCAGATATCCTTTATCTCCCGTATGCAGCCATCCACCTTTTAAGGTCTCTGCAGTCTCTTCCGGCATCTGATAATAACCCTTCATAACGCTGCTGCCCCGTACCAGAATCTCGCCATCCTCAAAAGAAATCTCAACATTGGAAAGCGGTCGTCCTATAGAACCGGGCTTATGATCTTCCGGTACATTGCTGCTGATAACAGGCGAACATTCCGACATTCCATATCCCTCATAAATATTTACACCATATTCTGCAAATTTCTCAATATAAAACGGATCCAGATGTGCTCCACCTGTAAATATTGTTTTCAGCTTTCCCCCAAATGCCTTGGCTGCAACTATTTTCTTTGGGATCAACGGGTTCATTGCCGAAAGACGTTTGTAGATTGTTTCTACCATCAAAGGTACCATCAGCATAATATCAGGATGAAAGACGCCCATATTTTTTACCATATGCAACAGAGAATCATTGATACACACCGTTGCTCCAAAGGAAAAACCTTTGAGCCAATCCATAACAAGGCAAAATGCATGATGAATCGGTAAAACACTTAATACTATGGTTCCGGGCTCTGCAGTATAATTAACAGATTTTACATTTTCTGCCAGATTTCTCTGTGTCAGCATAACACCTTTACTCTTTCCTGTAGTTCCGGAGGTGAAAATGATCGTAGCAATATCTTCCGGATCCGGTGCTGCAAAATCATCTGTACCGTTTATACCTGACGTCATTAATTCTGCTACAGATGCAACTTTTTTCTGATTTGTTTCGATTTTTTCTTCCTGTAATATCCAGATTTTTTTCAGTTTTGGACATTCCTCCAGTATCCGTTCCGACAAGGTCTGAATTTTAGGACTTAAAAAGAGTGCTTCCGCATCTGAACGATTCAGAAGATCTATCAAATCCTCTACCGGAAGTCCTGCATCAAGAGGAACGGCTACTGCCTGACCTGTTATAATTCCCAGATAAGCTTCTATCCATTCCACAGAACTACTACCGATCAATGCTATATGCTTTCCCTGAAAGCTTTCCTCACACAATCCTTTTCTGACAGACTTGGCATTCTCCATCAGCTCCCGGTAGCTTCTATCACAGATTTCCTTTTTCTTCAACCATTTTACTGCCTTTATTTCTGAAAACTTTTTTTCGCTTTCTTCCAAAATATCACGAATTAACATATCTTATTATACCTCCGCACATACTTGCTGCGATCATATACTTATATTCTCTGATTATACAGTTTCCTGCTGTAATCGCTCTAACAGATCAAGTGCTTCTACAATTGTGAATACATGCAGTGCATCGTCTTCCTCCAGTTCAATGTCAAATGTGTCTTCGATTTCTCCCAAGAAAGACATAAAATCAAGCGAACTAAAGCCCAGATCTTCTCTGAACTTCATATCGTTTGTCATCTCCTCCGGCTTAACATCACAATACTGTGCTATGATTTTCTTAAATTGCATTTCCTGTGTCATACTAATTTCTCCTTTATATGTTTTATTTTATACCTGTTCCATGATTTCTCCGATGCTCATATCAGGTTCCGCGATTCCTTTAAACAATATCCGCATCATATAGTAATATAACAATTCCATATCATGTTCTGCCAAATGTGCGGTCTGGTAATGATATGAAAAATTCATACCTCCATTATCTGTATGAGATACTGTCAGATACATTTTCTTTGTAGCTGCACCATTTGCAAACCATTTTGCATGCTGTGGAATTTGTACCAGATGAGGATTATCCAATTTTACCGGCATCGGCTGATAAGTAAGGTAACAGCTTTCATAGGCTGTATTCTTCGGTGTATGATATCGTTTCTGCATCTCCTCTCTGATCAACGCCGGATCATAGTTACTGTGCATATAGATCCGATTCTGCATATTCTGGATCTCATATGCTGCCGACAGGAAATCAGTATCTGCCGAAATCACAGTTCTACATGGAAACATAATAGTTCGACTACCACCGGAGGTCCATTCATCATGAGTAGACCGTCTTGAAATGAAGTTTTCTATCGTAATATCTTCCTGTCCATGATTCATCTTTGACAGATATGTACGAATACCAAGTAACAACAGATTTGTCATTGAAAGCTGATGGTTCATACAAAAATCTATCAAGTTTTTCGTTGGCTCCGGCTCCAGTTGATAATCCTTTACTGCCACAAACAACTGATCTAATTCTATATCGGCAGCCCTGAGTGTTTTATTCCTATGTAACTTTCTTGATGCTTCCAGTACATCTAAACCCTGGATATCAGAATAAAGGGGTTCCCCCCATGCATCCAGCTGATCATCCCAGAACTTTTTATCTTTGGCAAAACGTTTTTCATTATTTGCACGATTCAGATCTTTAACCAGCACTTCCTCAAAATCAGCTAACTTCTGCGGATATGGTGTATTGAATTTATAATGCGTATATAGCTGCATCAGATCATTGATCATCACAACCAGTCCACAGGAATCAATCAATCTATGATCCATATGGATGAAGAAACCATTATATCCATCCGGCAGTTTTACCATCACTATATCGCAAAGCGGAATATCATCTCCGTCAAATGTCTCATATGCCCACTGCTGCATTAGATTGTCTGCTTCTTCCATATGCATTCCTGATAAGTCTTTTAAAGGAATATCACGGGTTTCTTTTTCAGTAAGATATTGCTTCACATCACCATTTTTATCACGTTTCGTAAAACGAATACGCATACATCCATATCTCTCATATTCCAACTGAATACATTTTTTTAAAAGTCCGAAATCCAGTTCTGCTTTTAAAGATGCCACAACACTGACACCGGACACCTGCTGTGTTTTATATTTTTTTATCCAGTCATCATGCATTTTTTGTGCTGCTGTTAAGGGATATTGTTTCATCATCATGGATAACCTCCTGTATTCTTTATTCTTTTGTGAACTTATCACATTTCATTTTTGAATTCCACCCCTTGTACAACTTAACAAACACTTTACATGAAATTGACCGAAACTTTAAAAGTAATCTATGGATCAGAATTATCACAATATAAAAATCCCCCTTAAACAGATTCGGCATTTACCTTATCTGCTTAAGAGGGATCCTGTTACTTCTGATGATTCTATTTTAATTATCATATTTTTCAAAAAAATCAAGCAGCTTTTGTCGATAAAGCTCTGGAGCTGCATATGGCGCGCATAGATGCCGTGCTTCCGGTATAATGACCAGTTCTTTGGGAGCACTGCATAATGCATAATTATATACAGAATTCTCCGGAACTACATAGGTATCTGCTTCCCCATGAAAAAACAAAACCGGACGTTTATTTTTCTTCATTGCTTCTATCGTGTCAGCATCACTCATACGAAATCTTCCAAACATCCTGCAAAACAGATCTACACGGAACAAAAGCAGCTCTACCCAACCCAAATGAAACCAGTTAGCTGCGATATCCTGAAGCTGCCGTTTCATCGAGCAAAATCCACAATCTGCAATCAAGCCTTTCACTTCTTCCGGCAGTTTATGTCCGGAAGCCATAAGCACTGCCGCAGCTCCCATGGATTCTCCATAAAGATAAATCGGGAGCTTCTCTCTGTTTCTTGCAGCAATATAATAACTCCATTGCTGTACATCCCATTGCTCTTTTGCACCAAATGTAATATATTCACCCTCGCTCAAACCGCAGCATCTCTGATCAATAAACAATAAATTACACGCATTCTCATGAAGGAAACGTGCTGTATATGCAAAATCGCCAAAGCCGCTACCTTTATATCCATGACTTAACAAAACAAAACGTTTCGCTTCTTTTGTCGGAAGATAATAAGCATGCAGATACAGTCCATCTCTGCTTCTGATAAAGCAATCCTTCATCTGCTGTTCAGCACACCACAGTTTTCCTTCTTCATATTCTTTTTCATATTTGTCTCTTGGATGATTTTTCTTTATATGAGACAGTTTAAACCATTTCTTTTTTTTCTGTCGTTTTTTCCCTTTGCAACGAACAAGCATATCAAAGAAAGACCAACCAAATGCAACAAACAGACTAAATGCACCGGCTGTTATTTCCAGTAATCTTAATATTTTCTGCTTATTCCCTGTATCATTCATAATCGTTATCTTCTCCGCTTCTTTTTCGCGTATTTGTAAAACAGCCCTTGAAAACATAATGTTTTCAAGGGCTTGAAATACTTTATTATCATTCAACAAATAAAATTATACATTCATCTGCTTAGCAACTTCTGCTGCGAAGTCTTCATTCTTCTTCTCCATACCTTCACCAACTTCGAAACGAACGAACTTAGCGATCTTAAGAGCAGGATTTACAGACTTCAAGTATGCTGCAACTGTCTGCTTGCCATCTTCAGCCTTAACATATACCTGATCAAGAAGACAGATTTCCTTCATCTGCTTGGAGATACGTCCTTCAACAAGTCCTGAGAAGATCTTGTTGCCTGAGATCTCTTCCTTATCAGCACAAGCGATCTCTGCTAACTGAGCCTTAGCTTCCTTTGAAAGGAAGTTAGGTAAGAAGTTCATATTTGACTTCTTCTCTTCGTAGATAGCTACATCTTCTGCGCTCCATACACCGGCTACAGCCTTCTCGATCAACTTGGAAAGAACCGGCTTTGGAAGTGAGAACGGATCATTTAATGCACTGTCAATTGTGATCTCTTTCATCTTAGCAAGCTCATCTGCTGAGATCTCGTCTCTTGAGATGTACTGTGGGTTCATAGCTGCGATCTGCATTGCAATGTTTGTAAGTGCTTCCTTAGCTGCATCATCTGAAGCACCGTTACCGGCTACAAGAACACCGATTCTTCCGCCACCATGGATATAAGAAGCAACAACATCTGCTGTAACCTTCTCAAATCTTCTGATGGAGATCTTCTCACCAATCTTGAGGATCTTATCATCAAGATCAGCCTTCATATCAAGGATTGAAACAACGTCTTCGCCATCTCCAGCCT
>ERZ779725.121-NODE-121-length-53085-cov-3.377447_pt1 | contig 53085 bp, 47 predicted proteins | sample MGYA00511890_ERZ779725 | MGnify/ENA primary metagenome ERZ779725 (study PRJEB29588, sample SAMEA2148549) | human gut metagenome | biome: human gut; feature: human-associated habitat; material: faeces | place: Denmark | collected 2008/2010 ...
CAGACGGATTGAAAGTAAACACCGGAACTGGGTTGACAATGTCTGGCAACAATGTCGCATTGGCGGCGGCAACAGCAGACGCAATCGGAGGCGTGAAAGTTGCGGATGCCGCAACGTCTGGACTGACGCTCGATGGTTCAGGAAACCTCGCGGTCGATACGATGCAGTTTATCAAAGCATCGGAAAAGGGTGTTGCCAATGGTGTTCCGACGCTGAACGATCAAGGCACCATTCCCCGTTCGCAAATCGGATCGATCAGCGTTCAGGAGAGGTGGGAAGCTACCGTAAGCGCGGAGAATGGCGTTATTTCTCTGACCGCTGGGCAGGATATCACAAATCCGGCGGACATCGATATCTTCGACGTCATTCTGCTTCAAGCCGAGCTGGTTCTGGACGATACAACGTATCCGATCGGGACTCCATTCCGCCGTTACAAGAAAACGGATAACACCATCGCAGACTATGCGCCGGTTGCAACGGACATCCAAGCCGCATCGGCAACCGAAGTAACTGCGGGCACGAGTGAATCGCTGTACATCACACCGAAGGCACTGGCAGATTCGGCACCGACATTTGATGGCTCCAACATCACCAACATCTCCGGTGCGAATGTCGGAAAAGCGACTACTTCGGCGACCGGTGTCGTGCAGATCGGATCCAATATCAACGTCGCAGATGGCGTGATCAGTGTCCCTGTCGCCGCTGCTGGTACAAAGGGTGTTGTGGAAGCCGGGACCAACATCACAAATACCGAAGGCGTGCTCAGCGTCCCTGCAGCCAGTGATTCCGTGGCTGGTGTCGTGCAGATCGGTACCGCACCGGGACAGGCAGTCGTTGTGCAGGACACCAATACAATCCTGCCTACGGTGCTTCCGGCTGCTGCGACAGATGCGCTCGGCGGTGTGAAAGTTGCCGCTGACTCGGCAATCAGCAATACAGCCGGTGCTCTGGACGTGAAGCTCGGCACCGGATTGAAGAAAGATACCGGCAGCTCTGCGATTATCGCGGATATTGACGCCCTTGCCACTTCGTTTGTGAAGAAGCAAGCGCCGATTACGCTGTCCTCGTCCAATTTCGCAGAAGGAAAAGTCACAGTGACCGCGACGCAGATTCCGTATGGTGTTCATAAGATCACATCTCCATACACCGTACTGCCTGTGGCAGCAGATCGAACTGCGACAGAAAACCAGTATGTTTTGGACTTGACCGGAAATACAGCGGTCACCGTGGATGATTGGGAAGTGATTTTCTAATCGCATCCATATCGTAAACTGTCACAGAGAGTGCTACTTTATAATAAAAAAGTAGCACTCTTTTTATTATCGAGGGTTAAGTATGGCAGGCGATTCCATATTGATCAGACGTAAAGACGTTATTGCCGGGAAAGGCATTGCGATTGAACCGTCCGGTGTATCCGCAGCGATTCGTATTATCAACACGGAAGTGGACTCGGAGCGGCTGCTTCCTGTGAATCCCACAGTTAATGATATTCCGATTTATAAGCAGATGGACGCGGAGGGCAACGGTGAAGATGTAAAACTGTTGATCCAATCTCCGGCAACTGCAAGTCAGGTAGCGGATACCGCTGCTGGTGTTGTAACACATGCGACTGTTACAGCACATGGATCGCTTGGCGTTGACGATCGCGGATTGCTGTTCGACGGCAACACCTATCTGGAAATCGATAAGAATAATGTACAATCCATACTGACTGGAAGAAACCCGTGGTGTTTTGACCTGTACATCACAGGATCTGAGGAAGTCACATCATCGTATGTACAAATCGGATCGCTGTTCACAGACAACAACGACTACGTAATCAACTGGGGTATGATTGATGGCAAGGTCAATGCGGTCAACATTCCGGCATGGGGGACGATTGAAGGATTCACCGCAGGAGAACCGCATCTGCTGACGATCGAACACTATATCAGTGCAGGCGCGTCTACGATCGCGCTGTACTGCGATCATGTGCGTCGTTCTGTAATCAGCAATGTCATACTGCCTACGGTAAATGAAAATCTGTGGATTGGAAAAGGTCCTGTTGGTTATTTCAAAGGTTGGCTGGATTATATTCGTATTAGAAACACCGCCCCCTATCAGTCATCCACCATCACACCGGATCCAACTCCCTACTTGGCTGCGGGAGAGCGATGGACCGTTATCAATTTATCTGAAATCGAGGGTGGTGGCGGTACTACGCCGACCGATGTTGACTGGAACGACATTCAGAATAAGCCGTCCACATTCCCGCCGTCCGCACACACTCATATCATCAGTGATGTAACAGGGCTGTCGGATGTTGCTGTAAAAGCTCACACGCATGAAAATAAAATAACACTCGATAAGTTCGGCGAAGTAAACAACAAACCGACATTCAATGGTGAAGAGATCGGAAGCGGCGTATCCAGCTGGAATGACCTGGAAGACAAACCAACGACATTCCCTCCATCGGAACACACGCATCAAATCGCCGATGTGTCCGGTCTGCAGGATTCGTTGGACTCCAAAGTATCTTCCGTGAATGGACAGACGGGTACTGTCACGATTCCGAACGCATCAGCGACAGAAGCCGGCTTGATGTCCGCAGCAGACAAATCGAAGCTCGACGGAATCGATACGACCGGATCTACCGGAGACATGCTGAAGTCGGTTTACGATACGAATAACGACGGCATTGTCGATCATGCAGCGGTTGCCGACACCATCGGAACTGCAACGGCAACACAGGTAGAAACAGCTGTTTCGCAGTCGCATACCCACACCAACAAATCGGTATTGGATGAACTGGGTGAAAGCGGTGATTCTCTCACATTCAAAGGAACTGTCATCGGGAGTGGCGGCAGCGGCGGTGGAGCATCGTCGCTTTCGGATTTGTCCGATACGGACAACATTGACAATGCGACTGACGGCCAAGTGCTGACATACAACAGCAGTACGCAGAAGTGGGAGCCGGCGGACGCTGCGTCAGCAGCCGGCAGGGATGATATTACGTTCACATCTGCCGACTTGACGGAAGCGAACAAACTGGTGATATCCAACTGTACAGTCGGCGGCTTCGCGATTCTGGACGAAAACCAGAAACAGGTGTTGCCGGATCCGCAGCAAGTAAATGGCAATGTCGAAGTCGATTTCAGTGGATGGACTGTTACAGGTACATGGACTGTTAAGTTTATTACCGGCGGAACCAACGCCGCAGGTACTGGCGTATCGGTGAGCCGGTCTGATTTGATTGGTAAGCCGTCGACATTCCCACCGGCTGTCCATACGCAGGATCAAAGTACGATCAACGGTCTGCCCGACGCATTGGCGGCGAAATTGGATGCACCTGCTACGGAAGGAACAACTGGACAAGTGCTGAAAAAGACAGCGGATGGAACACAGTGGTCGGATGAGTCCGTTGTCGCAGAATCGCGCCTATTGCCGGAAACTACGACAGATGGCGATATACCGGTCTATGCAGTAGCAAACAGTGGCTGGAGCACTGTCAATATTTCTACGATTGCGACAAAAACGGAACTCAGCAGTTATCAGCTGAAATCAGAAGCATTCAGCGGCGCATACACAGACCTGACGAATGTTCCTACCACGTTCCCGCCTGCAGCGCACACACAAGATCAAAGTACAATCAACGGCCTGGCGGATGCGCTTGCAGCGAAGCTGACAACACCAACCGGCGGTTCTACCGGACAAGCGATTACAAAAACAGCAGACGGTACTGCCTGGACTACTGTTGTATTGAGCGTAAATGGGCAGACTCCCAGCAGCTCAGGTGCTGTTACGATTCCTACCGCCACAACGTCTGCCGACGGTTTAATGTCTGCTGCGGACAAAACAAAATTGGATACGTTAAGTACGGCATCCAGTACGGTGACGTCAGTCAATGGGATTACACCGGACGGCAACGGCGCTGTTGTGTTGAATGCAAAAACAGTGGCATCAAACGAAAGTGTGAACGAGACAACAGATCCAGGCACGTATTACGTTGATTCAGGTGCGTCGGGGTTGCCATCGAATGCCAACAGCGGTGGCGATTATATGATGGATGTGATATACAGTCCACTGAGCGGATATACAGTACAGAGATTGACGTCGACCTATAATAGCGGCATTCAGTATATGCGCGCACAGCCGGGCGGCAGCGCCTCGTGGAGGTCATGGGCATCACCGTTTGATCTGCTTTATGTAGGCCAGAAAGATATAACACAAGACGATATGAGCGGCTGGGTTTGGTGTACGTTGAGCAGCGACAACAGACCAGCAGGAATCAATGCATCTGATACTGTACTGTTTGCACATCTAAACACCTACAATAATTCGACATATAACGTACAACTGGCATTTAACTACAACAGCGGTCAGATTTATATGCGCAGGCACCGCTCAGATACTTGGAAACTTATGTCCGGTGCTGGTTCGACAGTAGGTGGTTCTATTGATATGGAAGCTGGTGCAACTGAATCTGAGGCGGTTTTCGTCAGTTCATTTTTTGCACTTCATACAATTATCGCAACTTTAGACTTTTCGGATTGGTCAACGTCTGATTGGGACTCATTGACAACAGCGCCAAGTGTCTATGTGAGTTATAAACAAATCAGCAGTGGCAACTCTATATTTAGTGCAACAGCAAAATTTAAAGTATTGAATCCTCCAGCAAAAGCATACAAGATAAACTGGGTTGTAGCGGGGTAAACAGTTGTTATGAGACAGCATCTTCAATTTCCTGATGGATCCGTTCCTCCGAAAACCGTAAACGGTGTTGCACCTGACGATACCGGCAATATCACATTGTCGATCGGCGCAGGCAGTGTCACTAGCGTAAACGGACAAACGCCAGATGACTCTGGTGCGGTGACAATACCGGACGCCACTTCCTCCGAGTCCGGACTGATGTCTGCTGCGGATAAAGTGAAGTTAGGCGAGACCGTATCAAAGACGGAATTGGCAAAGCAGCAGTTCGGTGAATGGATCGAGTTCACGCCGGCAGATACCGTGATTATAACGCACAATTTTAATGATGCGGATGCACCCGGCATTCTTCAACTGCGAGACAACAACGGACATCCGTATGAATTGGGTTGTCGCACACAATTCAGCGCCAATCAGATCACGATCGACTACTCCGGACTCGAATTATCAGGCACTCATACGATGCGCTTCTTCCGGTCTGATGCTTCTATGATTGATTTGATGATGCCGGATGGTGCAGTTGCACTGTATGAGAACTATACCGGCGGAACATGGACAGACAGTACCGGCGGCGGTCATGATTTAACAGCTACGGGTACTATTACAGCCAGCGACGGCGGAGCAGTATTCGACTCTTCCAGCGATAAGTTCACACCCGCATCTACATGGGATTTAACGGCTGGTGCAAACACCGTTTCTCTCGTGTTGGAAGCAGAGAAAAGCAATATGGTGTTTATGAGCGTGGCCGACGATGTGCAGTACGGCTATTACAATAACGGCTTTACGACCGGCAGTAATAGCGTAACGTCAGATACCGTATCACTCAATACGTTGGATGTCAGTAAGCCAGCGCATTGGGTATTTGTTCGTAATGGTTCCAATACAACATACTATCTGAACGGCGTGTTGCTGCCGAACAAATCAACGGACAGTTGGAGCGTTAATCCAGTGGATGGAATCGGTTCCGTCGATACACGGTATCCGTTTACTGGGACCATCTATCATGTTGCTGTCTATGACGCACAACTGACTGCGGATCAAGTGCAGCAATGCTGGATGTATGTGAAGAAAACGTATAACCTGTGAGTGTACGATGAGCGATATTCTAAACCCATTGATCGTTGAAAACAACGAAACACTGATACACGTAACAGATTCCGGTACACGGAAACCGGTCGTCGACGAAGCTCGTCTGCTTCCGAACAATGCAACCGATAACCAAACTGTGAAGTTCGGTATTATCTCCACTATTGCAGCTCCCGTCAACCTGACATCGAATACATCGGATCCGAATTGGGAGGTGAGTTGTAATCGAAAATACAACACAGGTCGAGATGCTTGGCATGCATTTGATGGAGATACCAGTACTTACTGGAATTCCGGATCATCGGGACAGGTCGGAGACTGGCTTCAGTGGCGTTGGTTGGGAGAAGGCGGGATCTTGCTCCGAAAATACGCAATCGGACGTGGTCCGAACAGCGATAGACCAACTGCGTGGAAAATACAGGGATCAAATGATGGTCTTGTGTGGGTAGATCTGGATACACAAACAGGACAGGAAGTAACCCAAACACCTGTGGTGTACACAATACCGAACAATCGCACATCGTATAAATACCATCGATTCTATCTGTTGGAATGGGTTACGAGTTGCTTTATTGGAACATTTGAAGCATGGAGCTATATCAGCAGTACAACCGAGGCCGGTAGTTGGAATCTGGTTGATTTTCCTGTCATCGATGAAACACGATTGCTTCCTTCCCCGGCAAATTACGATCTAACGAAAGATGGGTGGCTGGTCGGCTTATCTGTAAGCAGTCCTTCTGATCGTCCGGAATATCTGTGTTTGTACACACTGGATGGTTTGGTGGGCGAGCGTCCTGCTGACGTAACTGGAAAAACAACGGCAGTGGATAAAGGAACACCATTGATTGTCGTTGAAGATTCTCGCGCTTTCGAAGGAAAGGCGATGCGGCGATCTTCGACGCAATCCAGTAGTGCCACCAATTATCTGTCGATCAATATGCCGCAGATTACAGGTCCATTTACTGTTGATATCCGATTCAAAGCAGGGGCTGGTTCCCCCGGACTCGGTAGTGATGGTACTACGTTTGCATTGGGAGGTCCGTTGGTTAACACGCCGGCAGGAAATCTGGGTTATTATACAGGGGATGTTACACCGTTTCATGCCGTTCAGTTCTCCGCGTTAGGATACAGCAATGCGGCACATAGTCTACCCTGGAAAGTACTGGGAACAGCAGATTGGTATTGGATGCGTATTTGCCGGAGCAATGCGGCATTGTACGTGTTTATGAACGGAGAAAAGATCAATTCTACATCCAATTCCGATGCACTGATTACAATCCCTGCGGGAGAATGGAAGTTTCTACCCAGCTACTATGATGCTGATGTACTGGTAGACGAGGTGCTGATCACCAACACCTGTATGTCTACGGAAGACTACACGGTTCCAACAACATCATACGGACAGTTGCTGCGTGAATGGAAGTTGTATCAGGATATCGATTGGACCCGGCTTCTTCCTGACCTAGATTCTGTAGAACCAAGCAAAAGTGGAAACCCGATCGTATTTCAATACCAAAGCGGCATTGATACCAACACATTGTGTCTGTTGCATCTGGACGATGCAACGTGGGCCGATGCAACGGGGAAAAACACCGTAACGCAGAAAGGAAACGTGGCTAAGGTCTCAGCTGGTTATTTTAACAACGCATTAGACCTTACCGAAAGCCTGTATTCTGGTAGTCTGAGCTGGTTGCAAATTCCCTGGATTTCTGCATATGCGGTCAGTACTTGGACGATGGAGTTTTTTGCCAAACCGACTAAGAGCTTGGTGAATTTTACGTTCCTGACGTTCGGGACCGATGGGTTTGCGCTCAACTCTGCAAGTCTTTCCAATATCCGGATGGACAGCTACAGTGCTGATTATACATTTACACTCGATACTTGGTATTGGTTTGTAATTCAGTTTGATGGAAGTGCAACCAAACTTTACATCAATGCAGAGTTGGTACTGGAAGCCAACTTCGTTCCCAACATTGAAGGGAAGACGCTGCAGCTTGGTTCGCATTACGAAGTCAACAACCAAGACAATACCTTTGTAGGATTGCTTGATGAATTCCGTTGGTCCAGTGGCATTCGATACCTGAATGGTGTAATGACGATTCCGACACAACCGTTCGGATCTCCTACCGTCCAGTATAAAGTTTCGGAAGAACCATATGCAACGGAACAGACTATCACGGATTTGACCGGCACTGTTACCGCGCTGACGACACGTGTGACGAACGATGAAAAATGGCTGCTTCCCACCACCGCGTCGGACAAGCAGCTGGTCCAGTATCGACAGTCGTCCGGAAAATGGGTAGCGATACCAACGACGGATATTATCACAGAAGAGCAGCTGGGTAAAATCGACAGCCTGGAATTTGCAGACAGTTTGACGTTCACTGCGGATGAACTGGATGATCAGTATGTCTTTACAGCGAACGCAGATACTGCTGGTATACCGTACGGTGCGATCGTACAGTTGGTGGACAGTACGACAGGAGCTGTTCTGACGAATGCAGACGGCGTTGTAATTGAATGGACGGCAGATCGAAAGCTCAAGATCGATTTCTCTGCTTATTATCAGGCAGCGGTGTATGGAGACGGCAGTTCTTCCTCTTCTTCCTCTTCCTCCTCCTCCTCTTCCTCCTCCTCTTCCTCCTCATCTTCGTCATCGAGCAGTAGCTCCAGTTCTAGTTCGTCTAGCAGCTCCAGCTCGTCCAGCAGTTCCAGTAGCTCTGGTAGCGGAGATACGGATACATTGGCGTTGTTCCATTTTGACAGCGCAACTCCGGGTATGACGGAAAGCGGAAAAACGCCGATCAGCGAGACAGGTAACGGTGTGTATGGTATCCGTGATATCAGTACGCAGGAATTGCCGACAGTTACGTACAGCGCCGCCGTTCCACATTTTAATTCCACAAGCGCTGAATGCAATATCACCTCTGTGTCGGGAAACTATCAAGTATTTTCAATCGGTGCAGTAATCTCGGAAGTGGATACAACAGGCGCTACGGGATATACAGTTGAATACTTTTCTTATGTGTCGGATGATCGGACATTAACAGGACAAGTACCGCAAATACAATTTGCCGTATACCATAAAGCGGATGGTGTTTCTACTTTGCGTGGAAGCGTCATGTTTCAATTACTCCCAGTAGATAATGACTATACTGTCGTACATCCAAGTCTGTATATCGGTTTAAATAACGCAGGTATAGACAATCGGATTACAAAAACAAATACGTATGAAGGAAATTTGGCTCGCAATGAGTGGATTCATATGGCTTTCGTACTTGAATCTGACTATACATTTCGATTCTTTGTTGATGGCATACTTCAGGTAGAATTTTTACCAAGTGAATGGACTGCTGCTGGCAAGACCTTGCCCAACACATTTGATTTCGCTGTAGATAACGATATCACAATTGAGGCCGTTAGCCCTTATGTTGGCGATTCTAAGACTGCAACTATTGGATATATCGATGAGCTTCGTTTTTCCGGCATAGCACGGTATCAATCAAATTTCACTCCACCCGATGCACCATTTACGATAGCATCTACTGCTGCACAAACCACATTGCTGGAAGTTGCAATGGATGACGGTCCCGAAATATCTGACGCCGCGATGTCCACAATGTCAGAGATTACCGGATCTTACGAAGTGAAGTTCGCCGGCAACTTCGTCAGTAACGCCTCTACGACTGGTGGAGGTGGAACTACAAAAGTGATCGCATATCCACTGATGTTGAAAATGGATCAATACGATGGACCGTTGCACCTTGAAATCCAATACTCCAAGAACAGCAACTACTCATCGGTAACTCAGTTGATCAATACAAAGACAACACCGTCCGATCGTCAGTATGTGCTGGGAGATGGAGGGAGCTCGTTTGAACAATGTCCATCTACAGGTTTCGCATATGAAATATTCGGAGGAGCTCCCATCATGGTAAATATGGAAAAACTAGGAACACTGAATGGATTCTATTATCTACGATACAGATGGTTGTCAAATACGTCGGATACCAGTGTATCTGACTGGTATCGCACCATCTATCCGGCATACACCGACATTTAAGGAGAATTGAAAAATGAGTATGATGACGAAGATCCAACGTGTACTGTGTGCAGCAGCAGTTCTGTGTGTAACAGGGTTAACGGCGAATGCCTGCTGGTTCTCTGAAGACAACTTCAATGGCAATTACATCGCGTTCCTGAGTGGTGACGCGCTTCATTATAAGCCAACCAGTTTGATGTCACAAGCAACGTATTATAACGGTATGACGGTAGATATGCCGTTTACTGTATACGTCAAAGTAGCTCCCAGGTTCGACGGAGGAAACACCCGTAGTATTACAGTCGCAGAATTGCAATACAAAGTACTGCCTTCCGGACCATGGACTACCGTAAAGCGGTTGCAAAATGTGAGCTGGGAGATGAACTTTAATAACCCAGTCTCCCTCTTCGGAAAGAATACAATCAATCTGACAGATATCGCAGCCGGCACAAAAATCGCGATCCGACTGTATCTAACTGACGGTATCTATGAAACCGGTGATCTTGGAACGGATTTGGATATCGCAACGATCCCGGAAACCGCTTCAGCTAGCAATACAGATCAGGTGAATTACGCAGGCGGATGGTCCGCACCATTTGTGATGTATGTCACGTATTCCGGAAAAACAAGACCCCATCGTAATTGAGGCTGTCGTCTATGAAACGTATTTTGTTTATACTGTACACAGGGATCAGCGCGTGTTGCGCGGATATCGTACTTCCTCCGTATGTGGGAGACGGACGCATCATAACGACAAGTAAGGACGTCCCTTCTGTAGAACAGGATGTGTTGAAATTGGAGCCGGAATCGATTCCCTCCACCGCGCTGCAACGGCAGGAACTCCCAGCATCCGCTGCGATTACACATACTGCGATCGCAACTTCTTCTGATATTCCGGCAGCGGATCAAATCCAAACAGTACAGCAGCTCGAAACACAGCCTATTCAACTGTCCTACATCGTAACAGATTCGATTAAAGACCGTCTTGCAATCGGTGCGGAGTTCGTTCGTAACGTACGAAAGAAAATCATCGATCAGTACAGCCTTTCGAATGATCCGTCCCTCTTTCGGGAGAATCGGGACATTCTGGAAAAATGGATGGATATCTATGAACAAGATTGGCCGTGTACAACTGTCGGGATGATTCCTATGGATGTACGGATGATTGCAGAGGTACAGCTTCCTCGCAATAAAGATCAGGCAGTGCTGTTATACGATAACCTGATGTTGAGAAAGCAGGAAGGATACAATGCCGTGTTGCTGACCTTCGCGGGAACGGAAAGTTCCGATTATCTGATGGCATTGGCCCTTTATCTGAAGGATATGGGATTCAATGTCTGGTTTGCATTCGGTGGTCCAGAATCAATTAAAGCTCCCGTGTACATCGATCCGGATCAGTATATGGATTATCTGTTGAAGTTGGCAGTCGTCTGCGACGGATTCATCAGTCATTGGCGGAGGACATCCTCACATTTGCTGATTCAAGATCAACAATTCATGGATTTTACAGCGGCTATGATTCACAGTGTAAATCCAACAATGCCGATTCTCGGAGAGTTGTTCTTTGGTCCAACTGCAATGAATGCGAAACAGCTGGATTGGGTGGTACAAGTTCCAGGGAGCAGGTTGGACGGACAAGTTCCACAACTGATTCCCAGAAAAGCCACCTGTGCTGTTGGATATGTCATCACAAATCTCAGTACGTCCAATGTAAATGTGAAAAGCGTGCTTTCTACACTTTTAGCTGCATTTCGCGGGTCCAATTATGTTGTCATCAGCGGACCGCGTGTATATTATTTGACGAACGGAAAATCCAGTACGACGTATGAAGAAGATCGGGCCACGATCGTCGCATTGGAGCAACGATGGAAAGCCGCCGGTATCGCAGGAACAATTACGCTGCACGGAGATGGATCAGAAGGCACGGACAATATGTCCTTATACAAAAACCCAAAACACATAAAGAAGGTACAACAATGAAACATGTCATGTTTGCGATTGCGTTAATCGCCGGGATGTTGGCAACAGGAGCCGCAATCGAGATCAGCGAAGCCGATATCCTGAGCGGTGATATTCGGAAATCTCCGCTGCTGATTTGCCGTCACAGTGAGGCTGACGTATATGCTGAAACTCTGACTGCAGTGAAGCCTACGGTCAAAAGTAAAGGAGCTTCGAGTACAAAAGTATACTTTGCTGCAGCAACGGCCGTTCAATACAGTTATGCGAATCCTTCCTGTGCGTATGCTGATATACTGTCCGTGTATCAGAAAGAACTTGCGGATCTCGGTGTGGCTACCGATGCGGATATCGCGCAGGCTCACAGTATGTTGCTCGTGAATCCGTGGGTCAACAAGATAAAGAGCACAGATTGGATGGAAGCTGCCATTAAAGCGGGTGAGGGCAAGCAGGCTGCTGCATTCGAACGCGCGCAACTGATGAGGATTCTGAATTATTCGATTGAAGATCTTGAAAAGGCATACGCTGCAACAGGACACAACAGCGCAGCAATTCGGTCGATTTTGCTCGACATTTACTGTGACAACGGTGTGGCGGACAAGGCATCGAGGACATTTTTCCAGTTGGCGCTTAGCGGAAAGTTGACCAGCAATACCGCATTGGCACAATTTGATCGTGCATATCCTCTGATTCTTACAGAGTCGACAGACAATACGGTCCTCGCTAAGAAGCTGGAGATGATTGTCCGTATTTATACTGTGAAATATCGCGCGTGGGAAGCGCAAAATCCAAAGCAGGATACAACGAACAATCCCTGGCATATGTTTATCAACAGCGTACAGGATCAAATTAACGGCTTGACCGGCAAGTAACAGCTCACATCACATAAAAACAGGAAGCAGGGTAGGCAGTTCGTCTACCCTGTTTTATATTATGATAAAGAGACAACAAATTATGATGGGATGAGTCAGTATGCCGGATCTTACATTAACACTGATTGGATCGCAGTTGGTTTCACCCGATCAACGTACACGGCTGTACTGGGGATCGGACAATGCGCTTTATCGTAATACAGGAACAACATTTGCTCCGGAAAAAGTGTCAGGATCTAGCGGAGTAGATCCTGTGACAATTACTGCCGGTACCGGGATCAGTGTAACAAATAGCGGATCTGTATATACGGTGGCAATCGATTCCACTGTCGTGACAAACATTACGGCAAATAGTCCGCTCTCTGCTTCCAGAAATGGGAATCAGGTAACGTTGAGCCTGAATACTTCCAACTTTGTGTCCAGTGTACAAGTTAGCGGCGGGTTGTTGACGAGATCGACGTCGGGATCGACGACAACAATCGGACTGACCACAGATGCAATTGGCATTACACTGACCGGCAACAACGGCATTACCATTACGAAAAACGCGTGGAACAGTTTTACCATCACCGGACCAAATATCAGCGGAACGACTGTGACCGCCGGTACCGGGATCAGTGTCAGCGGGTCCGCATCTTCTGGATACACAGTATCGTTGGACAGCGATTTAATCGGCACGGCCGGTTCTACATTTTTTATTTATAAAGACCAATTGGTGGTGAATGGAAGAAATGCGGTGTTGCAGGATACAAAAATGAATGTATCAGCCAGTGGCAGCGTAATTTCGTTGAATGGCAGCAACGCACAAGTTTTTATATTAGACCCGATTTCTGCGAGTAGTTACACAATAGTCACCTCCAACATTCCAGAGAATACCGCGATTGTGCTGATTTTCACATATGTATCGGGTGCTACGATAACGTTTGCCGGTAACGTCATAACAGACGATTTGTCTGATGGTGTTATGTATGCGATGACGTTTATGAACACAGATGATACGGTATATGCGACGATGCCGGTTAAATTGATCTCCTGATATGAATATCTCACAGAACAAATTACTGCGTGGTGCAGAACGCCGGAAATTGTCCAACCAGTTAATACTGGAGTATGGGCTCACCGGTACATCGGAAGTCGCTACAGCACGGACTGCCGGGCCATTTGATGTTGGCTCCGCATTTTGGAGTTGCGCAAAAGGCTGGGGGGACTTCGTTGTCGTGAATCAAACACGCGTATTCAAATACAACAATACGTCTGTGATAGAAGTCCCGACCATTACACCTGTACCGGTTCAAAACGGAATTGTGGGGGTAGAAGATGCAAATTGGATTTATTACATTGCAGCAGACGGTTATACCTATGTAGGAGCCCCGAAGAATACATCAAAGGACTCTTACAACATCACAAAATTGACCGCGACCGCAGGCTCTTCTGAGATTGTGGGTGTGGGACAGGATCTTACGCAGTATGGACACAGCTATGTAAAAGCAGCTGCCGGTATCTATAGATTGCGAGGGACAGCAGCTTATAAACTGTCGTTCACGCAGATGCCATCCTGGCACACGTATACGGAGATCAACAATCAAAATAATGGTACCGCAGCATTGACCACAGATCAGCTGGGTGCATACATTATGAACACTGCAATTACATCGTTGACTCCGAAGCAAACGCCGACCGGAACGTTGATCGATACATCGCCTAACACCCGAACATTTCAAGGAGATATCATCAGTCAAGGCATTATGTACTGCTACCAGACGACCGACAGCAGCGCTCCGTATGTTGTTTGGGATGTCAATGTATACTCATCAAATACACTGTACCTACGGCAGTTGTGCACGAGTCAGACAAAACCAAAGCTGCTTCCCGGACGAATGGTGGTTCGAAATAGCGCCGTTTACTATTATCATCCGGACGGTACGGAACAGGCGTTGAACATTTATGACGTAGAAACTGTCGGAATTACGTCAGACAACAATTGTTTGAGTGGTACAATCTACGTGCTGACAGGTCGTAATGAGCTATATCGAATCGTATATGCAGATGAATCAAATCCACCGTCCAACATCAGAACTGTGGGATATACAAAAAACGGTGTGTATGTTGATCTAGTCGGACCATTCGCCGTAAAACAACTGTACGAAGGATATGAACTATGAAGACTGTATATGCGTTCAATTATCACAATCAAAACGAATATCTTACACAATGGGAACTGCCCGACAATGAACAGCTGGAGCCTTGGATGACGGATGTCCCGTACCCGGAAACCGGACAAGAGCATCATTGCTGGTGCTTTAATACGGAGACACAGGCTTGGGATCATGAAATAGAGGACTACCGAGGTCTGCACGCATACTGGAAAAAAGATTCCAGAGAAACGGTCGTAAAAGCACTCACAGGCCCTCTGCCAGTTGATTATATTTTGCAGGAACCACCAGATTTCGAACAGCAGTATTATTATGACGATGACACAGCATCCTGGGTGTTGTATCAATCACCCGCAACAGAGCTTACATTCGAAGAGAAGAAATCGCTGGTAAAACAGCGCTGCTGGGAGCAGTGCAAAAATTACATGAATCAGTATATCTCGGACGATATACTACCTACAATTCATGCAGCAGCGAAGAGCGGAGGACCAAAAGGCATTGCGCTACAGAAATGGGTGCAGGAGTTTTGGTATCCGTTCTATTATAAGCATGCTGCTGCAATCGATCAAATTGAAGAGGAAACCGGGTTGCAGGAATGGTCTATCGACGTTGCCGTGTATGGAAAACCACCATATTCCATTCTAGAGATAAATGAGGAACTGTATCAGCGTGCAACCGCGCAACAGACACTGCAGGCATTGTGGGTTGATCAAACCATGATGTCAATTCCGCTGGATGATGATGATACGGTACGGAAAGTATCCAGTATGGCAGATCAATGGCAGGCAGGTCAGCATTATAAGCAAGGAAAGATCTTGTGGCATGAGAACGCGCTGTACCGTGTCGTGCAAGAAGTAGACGCCTTAGAACATCAAGCTCCCGGTACAGAAGGAATGTTGGCGATTTACCGACCGATTGACCTGGATCATGGCGGTACATTAGAAGATCCAACACCTTTTACATATGGACAAGATGTGCAATACGGAAAGTATTACAGTTATGAGGGTGTCATCTATCGGGCACTTGCGGATATGCCGGCATGTGTATACTATCCGGGCTCGGAAGGTGTCTGGCAATGGGAGGTGGTTGAACAGGCGGCAGAGAAATTGTCAGATATTACTTTGTGAACGATCAATAGCGTGATATTTTATAATAGAATATCACGCTATTTTTCTACATGGAGCTTTCTGCAATGGCTGGAACCAATATACTTGTTCGACAAAAAGATTTGATCGCCGGATCCGGAATCAGCATTACACCAGATACTACCAGTGGCAACGTTACAATCGCTGCAACCAGTACGGCGATCGATGAATCTAGGCTCGTACCGACCGGTGGAAAAGAAGGAGAAATTCTCAGTTATCAAGAAGGTGCAGATCAGGGCAACGGAAGTGATGTCCGGCTGTTGCTGCAAAACGCCTTGACTGACTCCGCAAACGGGAATGCGGCTCCGGCGGCTGTCACGACACAGGGCGTCACACTCACCGGTGACAACAATCTGCTGTTCGACGGCAACGATTCGCACGTTACTGCGGTGTTGGCAACCGATGAAATTTTCGCAGCAGATAAGGAGTGGACCATCGACTTCTGGATGAAGCCCACCGCCAATTCGTCGGAATGGAATTACATCCTGACGGAAAATCGAGGAGATTGGGGCAGCCACAGCATCGGCCTGACTTGGAATAAGACCACGAACGTACTGGAACAGGACACCGGCGGCTATCTGGCTTCGGTAATTCGTTCTTCCAACTGGCCGAATGATTCGGTTGCCTGTGCTGCCGGCGAGTGGCACTTCGTCGCTGTCGAAAAACAGAAAACCGCTTCAGGATGGAACTTGAATTATTACCTGAATGGAGCGATCTGGCTTCAGGTTGCATTTACTGCTGATTTTGTACCGTTCGACGCCTCTGACAATCCGTTCTGGTTTGGCGGTAAGACGACTGACAGCGGACGCTGGTTCAAAGGGGAAGTCAATAAACTTCGTGTTACAATGGGAGCGCGATACGGCGGTAAGGCGTTCGCCGTTCCGGATCGGCTGACTGATTACGCTGCTCCCGCAGGTCAGCCGGTCTGGACGAAAGGAATCGACCGTTCCCGGCTGCTTCCGGATGTGTCGAGTCTGACGCAAGCCGACGATGGCAAGGTGATGCAGTTTAAATTCACCTCCGCCGAAGCTGAGGTCCCGTTTTGCTGTAACTGCCAGGCATTGATGCCGGACACCACCAACCAGTTGGTCAATGACAGTGGCACCGGAACCACCCTGACACTGGGGAATACCCTCGCAGTATCAGATGTTCCGGGCCCATTCGGCGGTAATTGCGTATCAGGCATTGGAAATGATGGCGACAGCTACACAATCAGCATTTCGCCGCGCGTTGCTTTCTCTGCCGCTGACGATTTTACTCTTGAGTGGTGGCTACGCCCTCCAACGAATGCTCTGAATGAAACCTTTTTGTACTTCTGCAAAGAAAACGGAAATTATGATTACAGCTGGCGTATTTACAACGGCGCTTTCTGGCAGATGAGCAGTGAAATTATTCCCGCCTCTGAAATCAGTTCACTGGCTCTAAAAGCAAATGACTGGAATTTTCTGGTTCTTTGCAGAAAAAGCGGGATGTTCAGGCTGTTTATCAACGGAATAAGGGTGTTTTCCAAATCGTGGCAATGGGCCCCTCCGGAGTCAGTTACTTTTTGGAAGTTTGCCGGAGGTGTCAGTGGAGTGTCGAACTATTGCGGCGGCTTCCGGTATTCACGCAGCGCGTTATACGAAAATGATTTCGAGGTGCCGACCGCGCCGTTCTCAGTCAATGCAGGCAGAGAGATGGTTCTGGACTTCATGCGGGAGGCGACCACCTCCAAAGCCGGAGCCATGAGCGCGGCGGACAAAGCAACGCTCACAGGACTGACTGCGCGCGGTATCTATCCGAACGCACTGGCAAAGTCTGGGGCGATTGATTTCAACGAGGTTATCGATCACGGTTTCTATTTCATCGGAGGAGATACGCCGCACCTGAATTATCCGGAAACGTATCAACAAACCGGCGGAACTTTGCAGGTAATCAGGATGGGCAATTACTTGACGCAAACACTCATCCTGTTTGACAAAAATAAGTCATTTAACCGTAGTTGTTTTAACGCTATTAGCGGTTCAAGCGAACGCAAGTTTTCGGCATGGCAGCGTTTGTTGACGGATGCGGACATCACCGAATCCAAAGCCCAGCCCGGCTACTTTAAATTGCCCGGAGGAACGATTGTACAGTGGGGGAAGAAAACAGCGATAACTCGAGACGAAGAAAATTGTTATATATCATTCCCAATTGCTTTTCCAACTATGTTCCTCTCTGCGACAGCAATCGCAAGCTCAGGAACTTTAAGTGCGACAGGCGTAATTGTATCTTTGTCCGAAGCCTCTACGACAAGTATGACTATGGTCGTTAAAAATCATCCGAACACCGGCAGCCCGGATATGGATCAATATATCGAAATGTATTGGTTTGCAGTAGGGTTTTAAGGAGAATACTATGAAATACTACTGGAAAGATGGCTTTTATATTGATGAGATTCACTTTGAACTCGATACGGAAACTAACGAGTATATTATTCCAGAGGGGTATACTGAAATTACGGAAGAGCTGTACTACAGTTTACTCAGCGGACAGGAAAACGGAAAACAAATTATCACTGGCGAGGACGGATTGCCGATATTAGTCGATCCTCAGCCAGTAAAACCAAATCCGGTTACTGTAGCAAATAAAGTGTTTATGGCACTTCAAATCAAAGCAGTTGCGATGTCGATACCGACAGAAGATGATGTGACCGCTGAACAGTTGGCACCGATCTGTTCGACATGGACGGCGGGCGAACACTATAAAGCGCTTGAAATTGTCAATCACGAAGGATTTCCATATCGCGTCATACAAGACGTAGACGCATTAGAACATCAAGCTCCCGGTACAGCGGGAATGCTGGCGATCTATCGTCCGATCGATGCATCCGCAGGGACAAAAGAAGACCCAAAGACGTTTTTTTATGGGATGGACGTTAAAAACGGCTTGTATTACCGGTATCAAGATGTCTTGTATACAGCGAAAGCAGATATGCCGGCATGTGTATACTATCCAGGATCGGAAGGTGTCTGGCAGTGGGAACAAGTGATTGACGCATCTGAAAAGCTGTCAGATATTGTGCTGTAAAAAACTGAGAAAGGACGAGAAATGACATTCGGTGATGCGATTGAGGCTTTGAAGCAGGGAAAGCGGGTTGCACGCAGTGGCTGGAATGGAAAAGGGATGTTCCTCTGGCTGAAACCTGCGGTTGAGATCAAAGCGGAGTGGTGCAAGGATGAGGCCCTGAAAAAGCTGGTCGTCGAAAACGGCGGCACGATCTTAGGACTTGGTACGATCTGCATGTATACCCATGATGGTACCGGACGAAAAGCGATCCTGACCGGCTGGTTGGCTTCGCAGTCGGATATGCTGCTGGAAGACTGGGTTATTCTGGCGGATTGAACTGTGTTGGAAATCCGGAGAAGTAAAAGCGCGGATACGCGCAGTGCAGACCATGAAGTCACGAAATTTACACCCTGGGTCACAGGGGAAGTGCCTGTAGAGAAGTTCAATAGAACTTTGTTGAAGCAGAAAGATTCGTAAGAATCGTGAATAGCAGAATACGATTGAGCTGCTGAAACGTGAGATTGTTGTAATAGATTGAATGTTCAAGATTGAAAGGATCTGATATATGGCTACATTTAGCGAAGCACTGGATGCGATGAAAAATAACGGTATTGTACAACTGCCGGATGGCAGTACATACTGTTTGTGCAGCAGCGCAGAAGTGCTGACAGATCTTGTGTCCACTGAGGTCGCTGATTTGATCGGGGCATTGTCCGGGGTGATACAACCAGTGTTTTTCAAAGGTGATTCAAAGAATAAAATCGCACAATTTGGATGGATGCCGACGATCAGCGATCTGTTGCGGGATGATTGGATTCTTCTTCAATAGAAGAACTTGCTTACAATGGTACGAACAGATCGGTGCGTCAGATCCCAGGGAAGTATCTGCAGTAGTAAGATCTGCAGTATTAAGATCTGTAAAAGCATGAATAATGTCTAAACGACACACAGCGACGATTCAGTGGAGCATATGGAAAAAAGAGCGTGGCGAATGTGCGGCAAGATTGTCGTCAGCAAAGGGACAGAAGAAGGTGACGTAGGGAGCGTTATTTTATGCGACGTCTGTCCGTGTAAAAGATATATAATTGCGGTGCGCTGTGACCTTACCTGGGAGGGTCCGCCAGAGTGCTCTTGTACGCCCGTTCGTGTATTTCTCGACAGAATCTCTATTCTGGAAGTGCAGCAAGATGCGAATGGCGTTGTAATGATTCGACGCGAGAAAGAATGTGGAAGGCTGGGAGAGATAATTAAAGACGAAGCATACGGGCATGTCTATCATGGAATTGATTCGAGCGACGAAAACCCGACAATTTACTGCTCTCAGACCGCCGCGCAGAAAGCGATGGAGCGCGTTGAAATTCCGGATGATATGGAATACGATGACAGCTATCCGGCTTATTACACGTATTGGGGACTGCGGGGGATTGAAGCATGTCCGTGTCCCTGTAAATATGCAAAAGTGCTTGCTTGCGGTGTACTCGAAGACGGGTCCAGTGAAAACGTTCCATATGACCTTTTGAATTGGGGTAAGCAGGTTTATGTTGTCCGAGTATCTGAGTGGAATAATTCTATCTGGCTGGAAAATCCATACTATGCGAGCTACAAAGAAGCTCCGACCGAAACTGGGATAGTACGTAAATGGCTGCAGGATTGCACCAGCTACCCAGCTGCAGAAGTGTACGGCTCTGACTATCTATACAACAACCGTCTTTCCAGCGAGTACAAACGTCAATCAATCAAGGTTGTTCAGCTTTCAGAGGCTTTCGATACTTACGACCAAGCATCTAGTTGGGGTAGTGAATGGAATCATCATCAGTGGGCAAGACTGCTTTGCGCAGCTTGTGATTGTACGTGTCTTGGAAACGGTCTGACATGCGGTCCAGCCGGATATAATGTCAGTGTGAAATATGAAGCTACTGTTACAAGTGAAATGAAATACAGCAGTGGTGAGACGAGTAAGACTGTGGCAAAGTATAAAGGGTCTACCAAAGAAGCCAGCAAAAGGTTCATTCATCCGGAATCTGGCGATTGTTATGGTCCGGGCGGGGGAGTATATGTCGAATGTCAACGAACACTAGAAGACGGATCTGCAAACTTTACAGTAGATGTTGAAGAAACGAGTTCCTACAGTGGATCTGCCGATCGCACGGAAGAATGGACGGAGAGCCCTCGTTGGTTAAGCGTTTCGTTTGGTTCAACCAATTGTTCATCAGATTGGAATCCCGCTACAACATGCGATCTACCGGGGATCGGATGCGACACTTACACCTGGCCTGAAGGAAAAAATCCATGGTCTCAAAATGCTAGTGTAGACTACAACTACCGCAGCTACTGGACATTGCCGGCATATGATAAAGATCAGCCATGGCCGCACGGAACCTGGGAGATGAATTATAATGAAACAGAAACTGAGACTTATGATTATGGCGATGGCAACACACAGCAATATACTCGTACTGTGAAAGCTACTGTAACAATTGAAATTTCAGCATATTTTGATGATACGTATACGGAATCACCCCCTGCCTCTGCTGTTGGTTGCGGTTCAAGCGCGAATAGCGCAGCTGTCTTGACTGCGCCACTTTTGATATCGGCTAATTATCGTAAATTTTACAACCAGCTTTCAGGAGATCTCAGATGAGCTGCTCATGTTCACGCACGCACAAAGTAAAACCATATGAGACTTGTATTTTCTGCGCGCACAAACACATTGCGGCTGCGTTGGCGCTACGGGATGAATCCAGTCTGATCGGGCAGTTGATCCTGGCAAGTTGGCATTACCGAAATGACTTCCCAAACATGGAAGCAGACTGTATTGCATGCGTTGAACACGTTGAACGCGCGGAATCATATCGTGACGCATTGACGATGCTCTGCATCAATGCGTGGCAAATGGTACTAGACAATCAGGAAAGTAAAACTATTTATGCTGCTAAAAATGCAGATGATCCGCTGCCGTTTTCGCCAAGTGCATTTGCAGCGCACCGCGCTATTGCTGCGGCTAATGCGTTATACCACGAGCTGAATTATCGTGATGTGAATGCCAGCGTAGCGGTTGGACAATTGATTATCGCAGCATGGCATCTTGATGAGAAGTATCACGGATTGGCTGTAAAATGTCGAGAGTGTTGGCAGAAGATTGAACGATTGACATTTTGCCGAAAAGAGCTCGAAGCGCTACAGCATGCCGTATGGGAAGCAGCACAAACGTGCAACGACGAAGCACTGAAACGATCTGATTATTAAAATAACATAGATTAAATTATATTAATCATGTCCTGCAGATGTCATACCAATAAAACCAGTTCAGAGGCACCGGCTTTACAAAATGGTTCCTCCTCGCCATTACGATCTCCCGATGAGCCGGTGTCCTCTGAACTGCCTTTACCCCGCTGTTTTCTCTGTGCGATGAAGCACCTGATGCGGGCAAAAATCCTGTTTGAAGAATATTACACCGGATATCCGTCGTATATCAAACTTATGATGAATACGCTGGCTGTCGCAGAGGGGAAAGTACGATCCGCCTTTTTATTGTATCAACAAGTACAGGCACACCTCGACATGTCAGCAAGTGAGTTGATTGGACACTCCGATCCATTGTCGGATGAAATCATTCAGGTTGCAAATGAAATCAGGGATGCTCGTATTCGCTTGAATACAGCACCCCTGTTCGTCCCAAACTTCGATACGCTGTGTATCCGGCTACAGACATTGAAGATTAAGACGGAAGCACTTCCTGAAACCGCTGATACGCCAGCGTCAGCAGAGGCTCCAGATTCGGAACAACATTAGATCGCAGCGCCTCTTTGTATACAGCTCTGATCCGATCTGCCAGATATGATTCCGGACACTCCATGTACGCATGATTCAGTTCACCGATCATACGGATAAAATACTGCGGATAGGACCGTAACTCTGTCGCATACGCTGCAGCTGTTCCCAGATGCTTGATAGTGCATTCCCAACAGGATTCCCGTCCGTTCGGACGCCACACAAAACATTGCTCCGATTGTTGTACGACAGCAGCTGGCAGGTGTTGTACATCATCTTGTTCTATCAGTTGCTCTACAACCTGCTGTGCGTCTTCTGTGTTGAAATTGATAAAGCGCATCGATCACTCTCCGACTGGTTGCAGGTGCACATCCTGGTCTTCTTGCAGAAGCGTAAGATCGGCGCAACCTGTGTACACGGTAGATATGATACAGGCGGTCACCAGTAGCAGTATGATTCGTTTCATTGCTGTACTCCTTTCCCGGTAATTGCCGCATTGGTCTGCATTGTGAACAGCGTGTACTCGTATGCATGATTGATCAGTCCGTAGCAATCCGACCATTCCAACAGGCTGCTCGGATATGCGGTCGGCTTGATCACAGTCACATTCGGAAGCTCTGCCCATCCTGCTTCGAAGAAACCGACTTCTTCCCGATCCATTGTACGGCTGAATGCTTCCACCGCTTTTGCCAGCATACCGGAAGATTCATCGTTGTTGATGTCACTGTTGCACAGAATGAAGTAGATGTGTTCATACGTATCGATCTCCGAGATTTTCGGAGTCGGTATCATGTTTTTTACACCTCCGTCTTCATACCGTACGCCGTTGATTTCAACCGGAGGAAATACACAGGGAATCGCAGCGCTTGCCATGATTGTCTTTGCCGTAGCACCGCATCGCATCGACTTTCCATCGTGACAGCGCGTTACTGTCACCAGCGCTTTCTCCATTGCTTGCGGTGTAATGTGAGCGGACAGCAATCGATACATACCGTCTGGATTCAGCAACGCCGGTGTGTAGCCGGGGATAAAGCTAAGCAGCTGTCGCCATTTGGAGTACGGTTGGTACAAATCCGATACTCTGGTTTTTCGAATGATGGTTTCCAGTTCTGCTGCAGATAATCCCGATGCCATCAAACCGGCAATCGCAGCACCTGCGGAGGACCCCCAGTAGCAATCTGGTTGCACACCAAGTTGCTGTAGTGCCTTCAAGCAACCTGTTGCGCATTCAATCTGACGGAGACCGCCTCCGTTAATGACACATAGAGTCTGCTTTTTCGTATCCATCGTGAAGCTCTCCTATCGTTACCGTCACATAAAATACGACGGAACTTGTTTAAATTCAATACGATATCGTATCAGGAATTCGATATCTTCCAACCGGCTTCCCAACGTCGTACTGCTGCCACGACCTCGTCTACCGTAATCCAATCCATACACATCGGAATGATCTGTCCGGAACTGGTTTTTACAGGATGTGCGCAAAGACTTTTATCCTGCGGTTTTCCATCGTACAACGGAAGGACTCTGCTTTTCCAGCAACCGCCCTTTGCATTGCAATCCAACATGCAGCATGTATGCAGAAATTGTGTTCCGCGCATCTGCTGCCATTGTACAGGCTCCCGTCCGCCGGCAATACAGACACAGGGTCGAACCGTACGAATTCGTTCTGACGGCCCTTCCATCGACGCTGCGAGCAATGGAAAGCTCACCCCAGTCAGAACACCGGCAGAGTGATAAATCAACGTCAGAGCCTGTCGTAAGGACGTTTTCCCGACAAGACTGACGACGTTTTTCAATTTTGGATGTTTATGCCAATGACTGTTGTATCCGATCTGTACAAAGGTGACTTCATCTTTCAACCTGTCTACAACTTGTTGAAAGCGGTCATACTCCCATTGTTTATTCGTGAAATCTTTCTTACCGCCCGCATTCAGAATCCAGTACCTGGTATTTAATTGAAACGGCGGTTTCGTTTTTTCCTGTTCCGTGAAGTGCAGATCAACGGAGAACCCACGCTGCGGGATTGTCAGTCGAAGTTCCGACTGTAAATATTGACGGAATCCGTGGATAAAATGAAAGGGATGCGTATCAGAATATTGAATCAACGGATAGTGTGCCTCGATAACACGATCTGCGTTATTCGCGGTAATTGTTCTGTCCAGATATGGGTTGTTTTTCCAAATATCCGCATTTGCCCCGTTTGCAGCGACGTTGACACGAAGTTCCGGGTATTGGAGTTTCAGATCCCGCACCGCAGCGGTCAGCATCAGATGATCACCGGGACATTGATCGTTTTTCAGTAAAATAGAAGCAACGGACATAGCAAATTCTTTCTATAAATAGGTCAGCTTTTGATCATACTGTTTCTGATGAACTACTAGACGACTCTTCGGCTGGCTCATCTTCACATGCAGAGTCGCATTCAGCATATGGGATGCCAATCAGTTGTCCATTCTCATCACCGCCGAGAATCATATTGCTGGGTACCGGATATACTTGAAGCTGTCCATCTTTCATTACAAGGATGCCGTCCCCCAATTCCGGCAGTGGCTTCATCTTTAAAAGTACGCCGGTGTCGCTGTATTCAGCTTCGACAAATTGAGCCAATGATTCATCGATTTGGACGCAGGTCCAATCCACATCTAGCTCAAATTGCATATCATACATGCTATCACCTGTAGGAACAGAGATCAAAATCGTTTCATATGGAGATGTAATATTGAGACCGTTGAACCATCCGACGACAGCACCGTTATTCCAGGAAAAATGGACATTTCCATCATTGGAAAACAACAATTCATATAAGCGGTGGAGATCTATGTCTATTGTATAATCAGTACCTCCACTGACATATACCTCAATCGGTTCATATCCTGATATGCTGATGTTATCTCCGCCTCCACCTCCACCTCCGCCTCCGCCTCCACCGCCTCCGCTGTATTTGTTCGTGATTGTAACACTTGGCATCGGAAGTGCGATAATCGGTTGTCGACTTGCCGGAGGACGCACAGGTCCGTGTACCAAACCATTGGAACCGCCGTCCAACGAGCACTCAGGTTGCTTAATCCAATTCCGATCCTGTTCCAATTGCTGCGCAGGCGTAAGCCAGTCCACCCACGTAAATTTATCATAATTGGTTGCAGTGTTATCTACGCAAATTGTAGTGTTTGTATCTGTAGATACACCGTCCGGATTGATTTGATAATACGTTGCCTTCCACGCTGTCGTGACGTCATCTGACGCCAACTGATAAGTTTCTTCCAGCGTGCTAGGACTGATGACGCCAGGTAGCATGGTCGGAAGCCGTAAAATGGATTCTGGTGCTGGATTGTTGCAATTCAGATCTGGTATCACAGCATTTTTGATTTTATCGCTCTCAGGACAGTTACGCATTGTTTGGCGCTCCTACTATAATCTGCATATTTGATAAACCGCTGATTGAGACATCGCCGTTGACCGGTTTTAATCCATTGATCCACCGGATTCCCGCTTTTCTCTCTGCCGTCGGCAGCACGACAAGCGGTGCAGATGCAGACACGGATATTGTGGTTTCATTCGCCGTAATTTGTACGGAATCACTGCTGTTCAATTGTGTTGGAAGCACAACGGATTCCGGCGCTACTTCCCAGATAATATCGTTCGGCATCATCCATGTCCGTTGTAGAAACGTATTGGTTATAAACATGGATTGGAACTCCAAATCACTGTCTGCATAGAATGCAAAGTCAGTAGGAAGCGATACAACGGTTCCCCGAAGTTCGGTTGCCAGCACGTCATTGAAGTACAGTTTTACCGTACCGGTCTCTCTGTTTGACTCCCGGATACAGCGCATGTGGATCGGGGTGCCATATGAGATAGATCCGCCCGTAAAACAATTGGTATACGAAGAATCGTTCTGATTGTATGCAAAATGATCCCCGATGGACAATCGTTCTACATTCTCCAAAAAAGGATGATAAAATCGGAACGCATATGAACGGTCATCATTGTGCGATGCCATGCCGGTAACAAGACTCGAATCTGACCGAACCATTGGATAGTTGTCGGTTGCAGCGACATCGTATAAATAAAAAACACAGTCCCAGACAAAATCAGCAGTTCGAATCTGATTAAAAGCAGCGGACAGCCCCTCTAAACTATAGTGCAATCCGTTAAAATTACGGCGTTTTGGTGCAATTGTCGTCTGTGTATCTGGATACATCACAAGATATGGTTCGACCTCAATATCGGTAACTTGTACCGGTACATCAGGACGTCGGATCACTAGATAAATTCCGTTTTCTTCATACTCTGCCAAGTCTCCTGTCAGCGGGATTGTCACCGTTCTGGAAAACTGCGCCAATACCGGATAATACGAACATCCCTGAAACGTTAACGTTGCGGTACTGGATGTAATCGTACCGCTGCAAACTGTTTTACCCTGCGCAATTGAACCGGATTCCACGCGATCCGCAGTCGGCCAGTTGATCTGCAAATCCAGGATGACTTCGGATATGGTTCGATACGCAGTATGTGTAGATACAAACAGCGGAGCTGGATTATAAATGCTCATAGAAAGTCCATTGCCCTTCCAATCTGAATGTCGTTCGTTGTCGTCACAATTTTGATTGAACTTCCAATATCCGATACCAGCGCGATCGATTCACCGGTCATCGCGTCTGACAGGATACCGTTCGCTCCGACAACTTTCAGCGCGGTGATCGGACGTTGCGTGGAAGATACACCGATATTGGATTGTACCGACACCGTTCCATCTTCTGACACATCGAATACGTCCGAATCAAATATAATCCCTCTGACCGGTGATTGCTCCAGTAACATATCAGAAAATCCGTTTACATGACGAATACGGACGGTCGCCGGATCAAACACCAACGCATCCGCATTCAGTTCCAACTCCATTGGAAGTAACTTTGCGAACGCATAGAACATCGATGTACCGCGAAGGACTCCGCAGTATTCTCCGTTTTGCAACGCATATCCCGTTGCCGGTTGTCCCGACTGCAACCCAGTCGGGAGCGTATCGCTGCGATTGGAGAACAGAACATCGCAGATATCGGTTCCCGTTTCATCCGCAATGTACCAATGCTGGCGGAATTCTGTATCTGATGAAATCGGATCTGTATGAATTCGGGAGACATGCAGAATTACGTCCGTTGCCAGTCGCGGACAAAGCAACGCACCATATATCATACCAGCCGGCAGTTTGTAATTTTCATACAGGATACGACTGCTGTCTGTCGTAAATGGATAGAACGATGGTTGTGCAAAATTATTAAGAATCATGAAGCGGATTCCTTTCGTACAGCGTTACACCGGTACCGTTCGCATAATACAACGCATATTTGCGATTTTCCAGCAGTTGATAATTACGCGTATACTCTGTTTTACCATTTACTGTGCGTGACGTATACGCGTCGTCCAACGGCATCTTGGAAAAGTCCCGAACATTGCCGGGAGATAAGACCGTATCTATGTAATCTTCGGAATCGCATGGGGGAATTGCGCTGACAAGGTCTGCCTGGATGACCGCAACACGATTGCTGACACGAGTCAGTGGTACAGTACCGTACGTACCATACGACAGCCGAAGAAAGATCTCTCCCTTTTCATTCGGCATAATTCCGTTGATCGATGTAATCAGTGTGTCATCGATCTCTTCCGCATCGGTGGAAACACGATTGAACTGGTTTCTCTGATCTGCGGACATGGAGATAGTAACCGTTCCTAATTCGTTTCGTTGATAGGAGAGCGCAGTCGAGTCAATGGACAACTCTACAGTATCCGTATACCGATAAAGTACACCATCGATCATAACATCGTAAGTACGGGGTGTTGTATTCGCATCCGGTTGCACGTATATGAAACAGCGCCTGATCCGTGCATCGGGATCTCGGTACGACGCGGTAACGCCGTCCAGCACACCGGTACGAACAATCGCGGAGATACAATTCTCGTGTTCCGCCGTCATACGCAGTATTTCGTTACTTTGATCCGTGATCAAAGATGCAAATGGCAAATTGTTTTGTCGAAGCGACAAGCTCAATACGCCATTTTCAATATCCAGACCTGCCAGATAAATCGGAGCATCGGACGCTGTCGTAATTTGAATGCTGGTGATTGCACCCGCTGCTACCCCGGCAGATGTGTGCAATGCCAACCACGGTCGATTAAAACTCCGACTTTGCGGCAATGTGTTGATGTATTTCATACAGACGCTCCGCTGCTGCTACTGGTTGCGGGTACATAGGCTCGAAGTGCTATGATGCGAATATCGGACTTCTGTTTTGCAATTGTAACGCCTTCTTTTGATTCCCAGGTAACGTCCAACTGCAACACATGTTCCGGCATTTCCGGAGCAGGCTCCGGCAGGTAGAAACTTTCCTGTGCATTCGATCTGTAATATTGCTGCGATAAGGAAAGGACAAACGCTTTTGTGTAATAGTCGTTTTGATGCATCTTATCAATCGTAATGTCGATTTGTCGCGATGTCCACATAGTCAACGGTATCTCGTCTGAACCATAGCCAGATTCTTCTAGCGTTATACCGCTTTCGTACGCTACTGTCTGCTTGATCTTAGGTTCGAATGTACCGCGTTTGCTTTCACCCTGTGAATAGAGCGCGAGCCAGTACGCCGAGCTGCCATATCCGTTTGCAGCAGGTTCCGCATGTTGTAACGTCAATACCGCATGAATCTTTACGTTTGTTTCCGTGCAGCGGACACAGGTATAGCTCAGCTCAATCGTCAAAGTGTCCCGCAACGGCACCACTTGGAATTGATAAGATTGCTGCCAGATAAATGTGTTCCAACGCGCCACCATACCCTGATAGGACATCAGTGTACCCCAATACTGTCGGGTCGGATCAAATCCCAGCAGATGATATGCAACGTCATTTAACGCATGATACAGTCGCCACACAAATGCGTTCAGCTCTACATAACTTTCACATGGATCGCAATTGCTGCCGTCTTTGTAGAATACGATGCTTTGCTGATTGCGACTGGCAATTGCATCGATTCCAACGCATTCGCTGGATAGTACCGATAAGTTGCCGTCGCCTGCGGCAGACACTGCCTGAATCGTTTTTACATACGGATGTCCACCCGGCGCATAAATCGCACCTTCATATCCTGAGGTAAACTGATAGTCTACGTCAGTAACGCCAGCGCGCTCGTTTCCGTAAGCCATTGCCAATTGCTTACTGTGAATATACTGCTGATATCGATGTTCCGGAGTGTCTGTGAATGACGTTGCAATCATCAGCGCATCCGTATTGGTATCTTCAAATTGAATGTTCTTTCCCGCGATCAACTGCACGGTGCGCTGACCACAAAGTGTATGCCACGCTTCTGCGGTTGTATCGGCGGGAATGCATTCTGTACCATCGCCATTTATAAATTTCAGCATCAACCCACCTGTGTCAGATATGTGCTGATCATATTCAGCATGGTATCCAGATTAGACTGTGTCGATTCCATGCGGGCAGCACGCTCATTCAGCTTTCCTATGTTATCAATAATAACCTGCAGGTCGGCTTGCGTACAGCATGGTTTTCCGTTGATATCCCTGATGATCAGCGCGCCTGTCGATCCTACACCCTCAACAGACAGTCCAATATCATCACCGTGTTCAACGACGAACTCGATATTGCCGGCGTCATCCGGAGGCACGTCGTTAATCGTGCGAATCGGTGCTCCGTACGTATCATAGATGTAATCCGCGAGATCGGTATCGCTCATGATCTGACTGTTGGAATCTGTCATCTGAAAATCGCTGCAGGAGATCGTAACGGTTGGCGTCTGCACACCGTCTACTGTTTCGACTTTCGCATCGAATGTAATTCCCGTACCTGCCTGTATATTTACGACGCCGCCGAACAACTCGTTGTTTACGACCAGCCCAGCCAGCCAATCCGTTACTTCCAGAATACAGCCGGGAGCGATTTTACCCTGTTCCAGGGTCAGACTTGTTGCGACGGACATCGTATCCAACATAGCGGTTAATGTACCTACGACGATGTATCCGTTGATGATATGACCGCTTCGCGGAAGATGCGCTTGAACTTCTACCTCCGTTCCCGGTGGTGTGTCCAATGCAACCGTGCAGATGGTGCCGAGATTGATGGTGGTACCGTTCACTCTGGTGGAAAGACCGAACTGCGCAGACACGCCGTCCATAATCACAGAACTGATCCAGGTCTGATTCGGATCGATTTGTCCACCGACCTGCAAAGTCATATCCAGCAGAATAGACGGAGGCAGCGTACCAGCTACCGATGCTGTAGACGGATCCAGTGGATATGCCCTATGATAATTTTCATCCAACCACTCTCGCAACAATCTTCCCATAGATCCTCCTTATACCAGCTGCAGACCGACTGTCATAATCGAGATGTTAGCGGTCGGATTCGCCGCTGCAATCTTCAACACCAATAATCCGTTACTTGGAAGATTGGACAGTGCGTCGCTCTCCAGATAATACAGGCTTTGCGGACTGCTGGAGCTGATATTGCTGAAGATGAATTCGGTTTCCGCTGCGATACTGACTGGATTGCCTGCGGCGGGTGGTCGTTGGATAGTGACTGAACCGCGAATGCCGTTAATCGCGCTTCCGTTCCCCTTCAGCCACAGGACAACTTTCCCTTGCTGATTGCTGGATTCATGGTACGGAATGCGTACAGTCCCGGAGATCGAGCTATTGATTCCGGCGGGAAGTACGTAACAGACGTTACTCGGAGCTCCGCCGAGCATCGCACCGTCCGCGTTGACCAGCATCATGTCGATTAATGATTGCGCGCTGGTGGAGGAGCTGATTTCCAGGCATCCCGGTATGGTCTCTCCAGATGCGTTGGTTCTTGGATTGATCGCAATCCCTGCACCTGCATACAGTTCCTGTACGATTGGACCTGTTTTTACACCGGATTTGTTAAATGATGTAACTCCGATTCCCGTGTAATCATTTTCCTCTGAAACGGAGAAATCCATGCCGAGAATGACGGTGCCGGCAACTTTATTTGCAGTCAGCAGCGCATTGCCGTCTTCGACTGCAATCGCACGTACTTCCGGATCAGTGCCCATGTAGGGAGTAATTCCGTGAAGCATACATACGTCTGACGTATTGATTGTAAAATTGACATACAATGTGTTGTTATACACACCCCACATGCTATCCGGCTGCTCCGCTCCTTTATACGTAAAGGAAAGCCCAGTTGTATTCGATTGGAGCAACGCACGAACCGGCGCATCGTTAGTATCCAGATAATAAAACTTGGCTCCGGCGGGAAAACCGCCGCTACCTGATGTGACGGATCGCCAATTCGCGCTGTTCAATGTCAGTGCGGTATGCGAATGTCCTCGCGTTTCCGGCATCCCCGGATCCAACAGGAGTTTTCCGGATGTTGTGTAAGTGAAACAGAACACCGGCAGGTTTGCGGTAAAAGAATTGCTGTTAGATGCTTTTCCATTTGTTGTTAGAAAATAGCGCCCTGCAACTTTATTCGGGACCATCCGTTGGATCAAATCCGGATCGCTGATCACACCGCGACGAAGCAATGTTCCGTTTGTGTTTTCTCCAACATCGGTCAATAGTACACCGGCCACATAAGCACTTGCAGCAGGAACCATGCTCCCGTCTGCAGCAGGTTCTGAAGCCCACTGTGCAGCGGCAGGAATATAGCGACCGGTTGTGTCGTCGTATGCGATCAGCATCCCCTTCTGACAGTCAGACGTAAATCCGATGTCCATTGTGATATAGCCGCCGCTCTCTGTCGATGTTGCTGGCGCCTTATACAAAAAATCAGTTCTGTCCGTCAGCGACTGAATGATTGGATTCAAATCCGCTTCCGCGAATCGTGTCACACCATCTGTGATCTGGGGAATGGTAGAAGGCCAATTCACACTCATACTGTCAGCACTCCTTTCGCGGTAATTTCGGCGTTCGCAGCCTTTGTCACTGCATCAATCGTCGTATATGTCAACACTAGATCCTCTTCCTTGGTCAATCCCCGCATCACCAATGCGATCGCGTATACCTTACGACCGTCCGTGAACGACGCTCCGTATGATTCCGCACCTGCCGATGAAGAAATAAACGACATTGTATTCTGGTCGCTACCGGCAGGTGTCACCTGCGCGGTTCTCAGAATACCGCCGAACGTCGATGCATTGGAAAAGAAATAAGATGCCGTGGCATTGCTGGGGACACTGGGAGCGGTACCTGTCGTGTTGTGGAACAAATACATGCCGTCAATGTGACGACTGCCACTCAGAGCCTGATACAGAACTTCGGTACTTTGAAGCAACATAAAAAATCCTCACACAATAAATTGAACTTTCGCTGAATCTGTGATTGATATCGTTTCCGCGGCAGACTCCACGGAACTACCAGCAGCGCCGCTGTCTATTAGCGAACATTCAGACATTGTAATTTCTGCAGTAATACATTGCTGTGTTAACTGCATACCGTCCTGTACCAGGTATCGACCAAGCGCTCGCTGCGTCCCATTATCAGGTATACCATACCACACATTCAATAGGTTACAACCACGCGTTTTCAGGAGTTCGATCAGCTCTGCGCCTTGAAAAACACCGGAAATGACCGATAGCGCTGGATATTCTTCCCGGATGTTCGGGAAATCTGCTACCTGCATATCGCCCATGATTCCTGCAGCATACGATCCAGACAGCGGAAAATAAAACATTGTCGGCTCTTGTTGGTCTGCTGTAGTCCATTGAGCGCCTTTTTGTAGCGAGGATTGTGGCTGTATGTCGTTTTTACGAGCGCAACGGGATGCACAGACATCACCGCTGCTCAGCTGCAGAAAGTTATACGATCCCTCTGTCCACACTCGATATACGAGATCTGCATGCATCGGAACGCCGACAGATCGCGCAGCGTTGCCCGTAGTACCACTGATGCCGCAGGTAACCTGCGCGTCGGTCAGCGCGTTGCCGATTGCCTTGATCGCAATCGGATCTGTCGCAGTGCTGTAGTAGATCGCATCCTGCGGTCTGTGGGTAATCCGCGTCTGTCCACCTACTGCCAGAAATACGCACCGTACTCCTTTTCCACGGTGAATGATCGTGCCGTGCTCCGCAGGATTATCTCGAAATAAGTAACCAGTATCACACTCTTTGAAATCCACGCCGCGCATTAAGAATTGATCCGCTGTTGTGGATCCGATCAGTGTCAATCCGGTTGGGAGCGCATCAATATAATACGTCCACTCGGAGTTTTTCTGAGAACCTGCGACAGTCAGTACATTGACATCATCGCCGGCTCGATATTGATTTTGCACGATCCGCTCCAGCGGGATGTCCAATACCGTATACCGGGCCCTGGTTGCAGGGTGCTCCGACATCGTGCTGGATACCTGCTCTGCATTGGATAGGCGGTCAGTTGCGCTACGGAGCGCACGCATCGCATATACAGGCAATTGCTTCGGTTTAATCAGCTTCCACCATTCCGGTGTCAACAGTGTTGTAAGATTATCCAGCATAATTCACAGCAATCCCGTCATTGAAACAGTAAACAGCGATCGGACGCGCTGTTGATGTCAACAAACTGTCGAGACTCAAGCCGCCGGTCGTCGTCACAATCCTCGGCGCGTCCCCATACAAAATACGAGCTGTGTAGAAGGTCGCAGTCGTCAATGTAATACCGCGTTCGCGCAAAAATACGGTGATCGTACTGTCATTCAAAGCGTCCGTGCCGAGTGGAAGACTGGAAATGTAGGTCTGCAGTTCATTCAGCACCTCATCTGTGACCGTGTCGCCGGCAGCTACGTGCAACTCCAGATCAATCTGTACAATGACCGGGAGTTTCGATAGAAATGTATAAGGCGTACTCGGTTCTTCTCCCGCAAACACGGTTTGTACAGCGCTCAAGGTCTTCAAACCACGAACCCTTACAATGACCGGGGTTTGGTCTCGAACGCCGTCTACGGTGATGCGCACCGTGCTATTCGCGTCCCCTGTCGCTTGTGATTGATCATATTGAAAGTTGTAGGTAATCCCGTATTGATTGGCTACCTCCACCACTTCATATACACCGGTGCCGTCGATTTCACATACAATCTGTCCGTTTGTTGAGCGGCAGACAGCATCGATATCCCAAACTTCCGGTGCATTCACTGTTTTTACATAGACAGGAACCTGTCCGACCGCACTGTCCTGTTTCCTTCCCGGTTTTACGGAATTCACAACCAGCGGCAGTCTGCGACGAAGCGCTGCATTCATACTGTACTCACCGGAGAATGCCGCCGGGAACAGAACATCCTGAATCGCGGCAGCTTTCTCTGCATCCGTCATTTCAACGCGTCCTCCGGTAATCGCAGAACCAACGCAGACGTCATACACCGTATTCGGCGCGTCCGACCAGTTCAACGGAGACCCTTCCGACAACGCGATGTTGGATTGGTCATAGGCAGTCACTGGAATTACCGCTTCATAGGCGTTAGGTCCTCGATATGTCAGCACGTTGGCCCCGTCCGCCGAGGATATAAACCATGTCGTAGTTTCAGACACAGTCAACTGAACGTTATTCCATGTTAGGATCGTACCTTCCATGATCGATACGGGAGTAGACAATTTTGTCATCATGATCCGCGCAGTTCCAGATGCCGCGCGATTTCTTGTCGAATCCAGACCGAGGCGTTCCATCCACAGATTCAATTCAGCGGAATACTGCGCTGGGTTTCTGAGAATTGCAGCCAGATTTAATTGCTGTTCTGCGTCCTGTATATATTGATCGGTCAGGGAACCCAGTGTCGCCACCGGTTCCGCGATTAATTCGCGTACAACGCTGCCGACTGTCCAGTCCACCGAAGGATAGGCAGCGCGCAGCTCCTGAAAGATAATGGTGCTCAATGATTCTGCCATACTACTGTATCACCACGGCGGATACCGTGTCTCCTGTTGTTTTCACCATATGCAATGTCACTTGAATCGATGTTCCGGACGTATCGATCGTAAAATATAAATCTGAGATCTGAACGGTCGGCGTATTCAACAGCTGTTTTAAATATGTCTGACAGTTGTTAAGTTCACTCTGCAGCGCAGATGTTGCACCGGTTGTCACTTTCGTCAGCGATTGATAGATCCCCTCTCCGTCGAAAATACGGAGTTGCGGGTCATTTCGCAGCAATGCCAGAACCATCGCACGTTGAATCAGCGGGTCTACCGTATGCTGCCGCTGTACTACGACGTTCAGGGTATCGACCGCTTGATCCACAGGTAAATCCAATAAAAAATCATTCGCCATCTTCTGTGATCTCCACTGCTGAGTTCTTAAACGTCGTCAGTGCGTCTTCTCTGGTGCTGCGTGCCATCAACAATGCGTTATACGTCTTTGCAGCTTCATTCAGTGACTGCAGCACCTGAATCACCTGATATTCGGGAGCATCTTCTTTCAACAGCGTTTCCCGCATCTCAGAAGTCAGCATAGACGACATATCAGACAGCTCCGGAAGCGTATTCAGCGCGTCCACAGGAGGCGCATCTGCTTCCGCAAGCTGCTGGAAGTATGTATTCAGCTGCAGTTTGATCTGATTGACGGTATTCGCACTAGTTGTTGGCATAAAATGCTCTCCGAATCATCTCGCGGTCTTCATTGAACTTTCGAGCGATTGAGGACGCGCGTTGACTGACAGCAGATTCCGAGATCCCCAGTCGTTTCGCCATTTCGGCGCGGTTCAGCCGTTTCGATCCACCGAATCCGGTAGACCATTCATAGATCTTTTTATCTACACGGTCCAGCTCTTCGTAAATATACCGATCGTAGAGATCCAACGCATGTTCCACAGAGGAACCGGCCAGCGAGTCCCCATGTTCATCCTGCGTGGCACTTTCCGAGGTCGTTCCACCATAGCTCATCAGCTTATTGATCTTCTTAATGCTGATTCCCATCAGATCAGCCAGTTCTTCAACCGTAGGTTCTTCCCCGTGCTCCAGCTCATATTCGTCCCGCGCTTTTTCAATCGCCCTGCGTTGAAGCGCCGCGTTCTCCGGAACGTAGATCAAGTTGCCGCGCTGTGCCGACAGCCGCTGCAACCGCTGCAGATGGTTGAATACATGAGAAGACAATTGTGTCTTCTTCGAAGGATCGTAGGATTTCACTGCATTCAACGACAAAATCCGAGCCTGCGTTTTATAACTGGGATCAGCGTTCGCGAATGTATGAATCGCACGATCGATCGTAGGAGTCAATTCTTGCAGCAATGCACCGGCAACCGTCTGATCCCCTTGTTGATACCTCTTCCACGTAGGAACTCGCGTGTTCACCGCATAATCTGGACGTTTCGTCAACGGCGCGGTAGACAACAGTTCGTTAATGGGATCCGAATCTGTTTCGACATTAGAAGCTGTGTCTCGCGCCTGATACACGGTGGAGAATACCTGATTGGCGGGATTATCGCCGTCAGACCCAGGATCTAAGTTACGGGGTGTTCGCTGACGGTTGAACAGCGCATTTTGCGGTTGTTTGATATCGGCGCTGCCCGGATTGGTATGAAATCCTGGTTCCGGCATGGCTGTCTCCTTTATCTATAAATTGTAGAATCTACACCTAGCGCTTCATTCTCCTCCAGATTCCGCACATGCGTCAAACTGATTCCAGCGCTTACGTTTAATGTACTGTTTGTCAATGTAATCGACAAGCTCCAGGATTGGAATAATCCAACGACCGTATCTCGCTCTGGATCACTGTCGTCGACAATACCGCTCGTACTCACAGTGCTTGGAATTACAGCGCTGACAACATGCCCCAGATGGCTTCTGGTATTCAGTAGTACGATCAGCGGTACATTCAACACGGCAGTCGACGTCGCACGGTTCAACGCCGCATACGAAGACTTTGCCAGCAAAACTGCCCACTCACGTGCCCAGTTGTTCATATATTGAATTGTCTGTGTCGTTGTCGCAGCATTTTCTGTAGCAGGAGTTCCAGCACTGGTAACCGGCGTTTTATTCGCAGTGATCGGAACCGACTCATAAGCGTCGCGCATCCCGAACGACAGCCAGAACGGCAATGTAATCATGACGATCGAACGAGTTGTGCCAGCCTGTCGTAACTCAGAATAATCGCCTTCGATCAGTTTCGGCTTTCCATCGACAACACTCTCCATACAGACAACAGTTTGATTCAAACTCACCATACCCTGTGTCTGCGGTTGCGGTACATACGGTGTGTACTTTACAGCAACGCCGTCAACCTCGTTCCGTCCTTTGCTTTGAATCGTATGTTTCGGGTTGATGATTTCGCCCAGCGTAAACGCATGTGAAATCTCCTTACCCCATGCCATCAGCGGTATCACATTCATCTTCAGCCCCGGCATGCTGGTCGATAGGAAATCCGGAATCACCGACAGATAGAACTGGGAAATGATTGATGTGAATGTCTGGTAAAACGTATTGCTCTGAATTCCACGTAAAATCTGAGATTCCAGCCAATCGGTCAGCGGGCGGAGTTTACTGGTGGACAATCGCATAGACGGACATGTATCGGTATTCACAACGTCCATGAGTTTTACTTTCGACGGAACCGCCTGTTTATCCGTGCCGATATAATCCAGCATCTTTGCGGTATACTCCGCCAAATTTGCTTCTGGCATTCCATTTCTCTGCGCGATATTCTGATCGATGGCAAGCTGCCCAGACAAACTTCCGACACGATTAAAAGCGCTTTTTGTAATCGTGCTGACACTTCCGGGAGCCTCTGCGGCAAAGTAGAGTGTACCCGGAGAAAGCGCGTCTGCAAACTCCGCAGCGCATGCGATCTTCAAGGTTCGGTGCATCGCCATGCTTTCACCGGTCAATGCCAGATCCGTAGCGGTCAATAAAATTTTCCCGTAGATCAGCACATAGTCGGTAGATTCACCTTCTTCTGACGACAGCGTCAATACAACCGACGCCTCCGATCCATATTCGATCTCAGGCAGCGCGGAACCCTGTTCTTCAGCACTCAGCAGTTCGATTCCCTGAGCCACCATGACCCGGCATTCCGGAAATCCCCCAATCTGTGCCTGAATCTGGATCTGCACAACTGGGTACACACTGTCGCCCATGTGCAGCTCCAGCTTTTCAATCATATACGAGCTGTTGAATGTATCATTCATACCGCACCGTCGCGCAAAGCGCTTTTATAACGCGGTCTACATCCGTGTCACCGGCAAACTGCACCGTGCTGCCGATTCCGAATGGACATACGGACGCCCACTGAACAACATCTCGAAACAGCGGTAGTATGACAGGTTCGTCCGATTCCTGTGTTTCGTATGCATACGTGTTATACGGATCAAACTCCGTGACCAGCGAAACCCATTGCTCAGAGCTCTGCATCAAGCGAATGCAGAATTCCGCCATCGCTTTTCGCTGCAGAGACGGTGCTTTCGCAGAGATTAAGCGTTCCAGATATACTGCGCGATTTGCGGACAGTATGCGCCGGCTGACTGTCGTATATCGATAGTACGGCCCAACTTCAGGAACGCCGTCCACCAGAATCCCATAGATTTTATTGATGTCATTGCTCATGGTTGCCAGGACCCCAGAATGTTTACTGCGACTGAAAGATAGACCATACCCTGATCGTCTACCAGTCGAACCACCATATTGTTCAGAATGCCGACGAACCGTCCGATCGATTGAGAGCTTCCGCCACTGGTGCCGATTCCTTCCCGGAAAAACGTGACTTCTGCTTTCCGTTCCGACATCGTCTGAAGATTGATATAAGTACGCATCAGAGAATCCGGAATGTCTCCGTCTGAACCACTATCAGTACACCGCGTATACGGACCTTCCAGAAACTCTGCCTCGTAGATACCGATTCCTCCCTTGCAGCCGATTGCATACAGCGCGCCGTCCGCAGTCGCGTCCACCTGCAGCCGCGCGCGCTGCTGTCCTTGAGACACGTTCACCATATTAAACGACGTCAGTGTTCCTCCGATCCGCAAACTGACAGACGCCTGCACTGCGGTAGTAGGCAGCGATTGCTGTATAATCCGAGGATTTAAAAAAAGCGATGACGGCATGGATTACCCCCTGCGCAGATTCTGCAATAGAATCGGCAAATCATTTTGCAAAAATTCAAAAATACCCTGAACCGGATCATTGGAATCCGCTAGTCGCATCAGATCCAATACCATTGCCTGCTTTGTCTCCAGACTGGTTTCTTTTGCGGATACTTTGCTGACGGTTTGAGCGGCGCTGGAAAGCATGGTTTCCGCGTGCGCCAGGGCTTCGTCGTCAAAACCACGCGCACGCAATTCACGACGTGCTTCTGCTGTCAGTTTGCCACCAGACACGCCGGAAACAACGACTTTATCGTTTTCAATTCGAACATGCTTCCGCAACTGTGAACGTTGTGCGTTCGTCAGATGCTCTGACGCAGTATAAACGCGTGTCGCAACATCCAACCATTCTTTTTTCTGTTCATCTGTGATCGAAGAATCGCCCAGGAACAGTTGCTCAGTTACATACTGATTTACTCGTGATCTGCGATCTACCGCACGTTGCAAACGCTCTCTTCCTGCGCTCGTATACAAATCTTTAATCTGATTTGTGTCGAGCGCCATTTGAACAAGGTTTCCGGACGTTTCATTTTCGGTATTGGCTGCCCATTGCCGTAGTGCTGCGCGCCCTTCACGATCTTCCGGATTCTGCTGCAGTGTCAGCAACGCAACCCGTGCAGCATTCTGCGCTTGCTCATACTCCGCATCCGTCAACGTAGAATCTGAACGTTTCGCGCCGGCGACGATATCTCCAGTCAAATGCGCGTTTTGAATCAGACGACTGTAAATCGTCCGCAACTGTTTTGTGGGGTCGGTCTCTTTTTGATCGCCGGTAATTGCTGTATAACGTTCCTGAATTCGTGCGCGATCTCGATCTGACAGATTGCGTAGCGTCATACTGTTCAGCTCGCTGGCGTTATTGATCATGCGCACAGTGTCCGAAGACAGCCCCACCGCTCCCAGCAACATATCGGACAATGTGGAACGCTCCTCGCTGCCCGCACGTGTACGACTGATGATATGCTGCAGAATTCCTTCAAATCCGCCTGCTCGGCCGCTTTCATCCAGAATAGAAATCGCTTCTCCGTATTGATCGATCATCTGATCTCTGTAGATACGCGCATTCCTCAGACGCTCCGCACGGGGCGCATTCAAAACAGTTTGTTCCGCCTCCTGCTGCGTCATCTCTGGAAACAGGTTCCACGCCGTTTGAATTTGAATGTCGCGAACCCGCTCTGCCAATACACGAGCATCCTGCTCCGTCATTCCTCGATTACGGGCATTCGCCAATACATTCTGGTAGATGTCATTTGCCCGCATATTGGTATAGTCACCGCCAAGCAGTTCACGGACGGATTCAAACTGTCGGTATTCACCGTTCGGTCCCACCAATGCCCCATACTGCTGTGCCCTCAGTTCATTTGCAGTACGAGCGCTTTGTCCGATCATATCCAATGTCATGTTGTGCTCTTCGCTCAACTTCGTCACCATGTCGGAGTTTAAAATCGCATTCAAATACTGAGGATTCGTTCCATATCGGCGCGACAGCCAATCTCCGAGAGAACTGGCGTTTAATGCGACATTCTCCTGTCGCAATGTCACTGTAAATTCCCGATACGCTTCCGCATTTCCGGTATCCAAAAGCGATTGTCCGGCAGCCCGTCTACGTTGGTTTTCCGCATCCACATATGCGACGAATGCTGCCGACATATACCGGGCATCACCTGCGATGACACGATTCGCCTGCGCCATTGCGAGACTGGATCCATATACATCGGATTTTACGCCCTCTACACTGATGCCGGCCCCCATGTAATAAGCAGATGCATTGGCGATCGACTGTCCCTGTGTCTCCGTACCGCCGAATGGTGCGATATAGCTGAACCCGATCGCACTCAACGTCGCCATATTCTGAATATCCATTCCGGATACTGTCATCGCATGGCGCAGATTGTTCGCCATGTTCTGCAGCCGGGTAGGACTCATATTAACAGCACCACCGCCGAACAAGCTATCCAGCACACCGAGCATCTGCTGGAAATCACCGCCGAGTACATCTCGCAGGGAATTCAGCGCTTTGGTATATTCCCGCGTGTCGCGCGCGATCTGGCGCGTCTTTGCGGCGATTTGACCCGGTGTTTCATCCGCACCTGTTCCAATGGAATCGTAACGTCCGGATGAAATCAGTGCGGATGTCAGTTGTCCCACATCCGCGAAGTTGGCGTTACCGAATGCGCCTTCTTGAAATTGCATACGGAGCAATGTATCGCCCAACTGCTGATACCGTGCAGCATACGATGCGGATCGTCCGTTCGGGCTTTCGATGTAACGGCGCTGAAACGCCGCTTCATAAATGGTGCTGAGACCTGTATTCCATGAATTTGACAGGAATGCGTCAACACCCCATCCAAGCAGATTCCCTCCTGTCGTGTTCGCACGATATTGCGCGGAGATGTCATCATATCCGAGAGACCGATAGAGCCCCTCCACTACAGTACGGGACAGTCTACGGCTTTGTTCTTTCCGTACATTGTCAAACAACGCTTTATACTGCTGCTGGTTATACGCGGTTTGATAATTCATCTCGAACGATAAGTTCGGATTCATGTTTGAAAACCGCAGCAACGAGCTGTTCCCTGTCAGCGCGGAGTCTACCAAATATGAAATCACCGGCTGCAGCAACGTAGTCAGCTGAGGAGGGAGTACACCGTTTAATTGTTGAGTTGCCGCATCGAGCATAGTTACTGTTTCCGTTGTTCTTGCTGTTCTCGTTTTACTGCCGCACCAAATCTGCGATACCACTCAGCATATCGCTGTTTCTGCCGAAGTGCTCGATCCCGTTCTTTCCATGGCATCAATAAGTTTCGAACATGTGATACATATTGATTGGTTGTATACAAAAGATCTGAACCTTCTACCGACGGTGCGGTCAGATACGATTCCTGTTCCAGTCTAGCTTCCAATCGGCGCTGAACGACGGTTTCAAGCAGCGGGTGCACCGGTTTTGAATAATCGATTGCACCGGCGCACTTTGCTTCTACGCTTAATACAGCCCAGCGCCCTTGTAAAAATTTTCGTCTTGCCCCACTTCTACCAAACCGGCGCACAGGGCATTGAACATAGTGCAAGTATTCCGCAATGTCATAATCAGCATCTGGTCCATACAGGTCGCCAGTCGGTTCATAGAAGCGCTGATATCTTTTACTGCGGATGCTCTATCCTCCGCAGATGCTTCGTATAATACCTTCTCCTGCATAGATTCATCAATCACTGCGACGCGTACCAGTGATCCGATCAAGATCAGATTTGCCAGAGGCAGCAGATCTGCGTCTGTTTGCTTCATACTCAGACCGTAATTGACCAGCGTATCACCTTTCATCGTTTCATACGTGATCAGCAGTTGATTATCATACAGACGATACGTGTGCGAAAACGGTCTCTGACCGAGAATCGAGCGAAAATACTCCTTCTTGATTTCTTCATCAATTTTCAGCGGTGCTGTTGCAGCATCCCGTCCACACCGTTTACAGGGAATCGGCTGATCCAGTTTTGCACGAAGCTGCTCCACTTCTTCCGATTTCTTCTGATACTCCGCCCGCAGCTCATTCAACTCCTTGGTCAACTCTTTTACTGTCATTGTACGGTCTTTCTATGTTATGTTTGGGGTATTCAGCTTGATGCCGTTTACCGCTTTTACTGTCTGTTCCGGCGGTTCTCCGACCAACCAGTCTTCTGTCCAAGCAGTCATCCCAGAACTTGTCCAGAACGCTTCTCCTGGATAAATATAGGTAAGGTTGGAACGGTTGTCAATGGCTGTGACGCCTGTGAATGCAGTGCCACCGGATCCTTTTGCACTGAACACAGGCTCCTGGATCTCATATGCTTTGCTTGTATGCGTGAATGCGAACAATCTGGAAAGAAATGATTTGATGTCAATTGCGCTAAGCGCGGTGCTAAGCTGTGTTGATATCCGGCTGAGTGCGTTACTGATGCGCTCGCTCTGCGATGTCGGACGATTCGCCTGCTGGATATTCGACCGCAGTTTTACCAGTGTTTTTTCATCGTTAGGATGCCGTGCATACACATTATCACCCATCAGAGCATCTCTGGTCATAATCGGTCCATTGCATTGAATCACAGTTTGCGCCGTAACACCACCTTCTACGACAACGGACGGGCTATAACTCTTCGCAGCGGTAATCGTAGCTGTTGTACCACGATTCAGGTTTGGTACAACAGCTGTTACATCACCACTACAGACCGTTATGTTGCCGGTGGATTGAAATATGCTGCAGCCAGCGATGATCTGTCCGCCAGATACCATGAGTGCTGCACTATCCGAAACTAGTTGCACACCAGTCGTTCCGTATGCCTGTACTTGAGATCCGGCGAGCACAACTGGGCCTGACCCATTCAGAAGCTGAATAGAGCCGCCACCCATATAATCAGACGACGCCGGATCTTTGGAAATCAGCGTAATATCCTTGCCGCTGAGGTAAACGGCGGAATTCCCATTTAGCAGAACACCGGATGCACCCTTGCTTTCGATGGTCGTCGAGCCATCACCATCAAATCCTCCGGCAATTTTGACATCGTGATGTCCTTTGATCAACACATCGCCTTCTGCCGTACCGAATTCAATGCCACGGCCTGCTGCAATAGATTGAACACCGGATACGATTTCAAGCCGATCGCGTCCCGCGATCGTAGTTAAATTATTTGCAGAAGACAGCTGGATATTGCCGTGACTCATCCTGATTTCCGAACCCCACGCGTCCCGTAGTATGATACTGCCATCCGGTAACTGACGAATTACAGATTTGTTCGCAGCAGTTTTATGCACGCCGAACTCATCTTCGAATACATCGATCAGTTCATCAGAAGCCTGCGCGCTGTTTTCATCCACGAACGCATACACTTCCTCCCATGTATCCCGGATACAACCATCCTCCCATAAGTCGGGAGATTGCTGAAGATAGGCAGTCGGTTCTTCTGCATTTCGTTCCGCATTCTGCAACGCATCGTCACGCTCCAGCCGAGATCCTTTGTATTCGAACACATGCGTGTCGACGCGCTTTTCCAAACTGATTGCGAACGCAGTCGTATGTCGCAAGCTGCCATCATAACCGCGACGTACAACACTAACCGGTGTTTTTCCATCAGGAGCCCGCATAACGAGTTCCTGCCCGTACAGAATATCGCCTTCCTGCTCCAGACTGCGATACAACGGCATCCATGCAGTATCTTTCGGCTTTACTTCGACATCGCTTTCAGCGAATCCGTTCCCGTAGGCGTCCAGTGGATTTCCAGCACGTTTCGACACATAGATCAAAGACTTGTTTACAATGCATAAGTCTTCTATACTGCCGATCGTATTAACAGTACGTAACAATGACGTTTCTTCCAGTCGGCGATCCAGGCCGTTCAACAAAATCGCGACTTGTCCTGCACGCAGTCCCGTATAATCGTCACTCAACAACAAGCCGGTCTGTTTTCCATGCACAGACCAGTCGCCAGACCAGATATCGATCGGTCCAGAATTCGAGAAATCTCGGATATACGACGCTCGATCGTATTGAATTCGATGCGTATCGTAGAAATCGGTATTCCGGTAATTCAGTCCGTTATGGAACATGGACTGCAGTGTATTGGATCGAAACGCCTGCGCAACATCCAGCTTACCGAGAATGATTGCCTGCGCAATACACTGTTGCTGCAGCGTGTCGGTCAGCCACACGTACAGCACACGTTCTCCGACCTGATAGGTCGGTTGCTGCTGTACACCGGCTGCGGAAAAAGATTGCCCTCCCAACACTGTAGCATCGATAAACTGCGGATACTCTTCCAGTGTTATGGAGGGTCGAATCTGATACCAGTTCAATACCGGATTCGCCAGAACGACGATACCGGTATCAAGACTGAGCGCCGGTGCGTAAGTTTGCGGAAACGGCCACATACGCACTCACTTTCCTGTTACGCGGTGGTTTGAATCCCGGTACCTGCAAGGCCTCCCACATAGTTGCCGGTATACCCGCCGCCAGTGCTTGTACTCGCAGATCCGCTGGAATCTTTCGAGTTGATCTCCACACCGCTGATCGCAAAGGTCATATTGCAGGTCTGCAGCAGAATGCCATTGTCCTGAATCTGTCCTGTAATCTGGATCTGCGCATGAAGCAGTCCGGATACTTTGATCACGGATGCACCACTGTCATTGGACGAACCGTCACTGGAGCATGTCTTGAATCCGCTGTTCGCTTCGATTGTGCAAACAGGAAGATTACAAACGTCTTCACCTGAAGTCGCGTCCATCAGCTGTTCGAAGTCGTCTGCGCGACCGATCAGACCGCTCAGACTCAGCTGTCCTTGTCCGTATCCGACAATCGCGACGCGGTTGTTTCGATTGAACACGCGTTTCAACTGAATTGAGCGCTGCCAACCGATCGAATAACCATCGATCAGGTATCCGTTCTGCAGCGTGTAACTGCTGGTGCCATTCTGCAGGTTACTGAAGGTGATTGTATTCCCACCTGAAGTACCATAGATTGCATCGATTGTACCGCCTGTGTCAAACACTTGGGCCATGTTATGTTACCTCCTTACACCAGGTTGAATGTGAAATCACCGTTCAGGAACGGCTTTGGCAACGTCGGTCTGAATGTTCCGATGATACCGGTGTTGTTCGCCGGATCTTCTTCCAGGCTGACAATTTCAAACGCGGTCATCTGCGGACCGTACTGTGCTGCATACGTCCGTCCCATGATCTGATCTGCGATCGCATAAATATTTGCTCGCATCTGTGCGAGAAGCGCATCGGTCACGTTCGCATTTCCGCGAAATTCATGCAGCCCGAACCGAAATTCCCGGACGATGCTGTCGGCATTCGACACAACGGAATCTTCCTCTGCGATCGTACCATCCGTACGTGTCGTGATCTGGTGATACGTGATTGCATTGCCGAACGAGTCGTTTGCAACGATCCACACACCACCATCGTTCATCGCTTCGTATTCCGAATCTGTGAACTTCTCCGCATCGGTAACGGTAATACCGGGAACTGTGACGTCGGACAGTGGTGCATGCGGTGCCGACGCGGCCCGCAACGCTGCCAGAATACCGGGAAGATACGCCAGATCGATGTCGGTGTATCCGAGCGCATTGATCGAGCTGGCCCACACCAGATTGATCCGATAGTTGTTCCAAGACCGTGCTTCTGCTGCCATCGCATTGGCATACTGCGCGTTTGTCATCTGCCGGCTGAACACAATCTGCGACATCATATCGACGTCTGCTGCATTTGTCAGCGCCACAGTCGAGCTATCCACGACACGAGCCACTGTATAGCTCTTTGTTTCATAGGAGTCAGTAACCGCGTTAAAGCTGTTAACAACCGTGACTGTATCACCGGCACGAACTCCGCCGCTAACAGCGTTACCAGGCGCTTCCAGGGTAAGTTCGCTATCGTGGATCGTACCCAGGATGATACTGCCGTTATCATTTTTTTCATAATAGGTGCTCACCTGCGTTGTCAGCGGTGTGAACCAGCCACGCTTGAACTGTGCAATTTCCGGCGCAGCATATTTGTCAATGACTGCACTGACAGCCGCCTGCACCGCAGCAGTCTGCCGGAAGCAGACAATTGCATACAGTTCCTCGTATTTACCGGCCAGCGCAACCGCACGTTCATAACCGGCATCGGTATCCTCTGCAACCGACATCATATAGAACGCAGTACCGCCGGCTGTCAATGCCAACCGATACCACATGCCCATCGGATTCTCCGGAACTGCCAGTCCAGCGAATTCAGCGGCATATTCGCTGCGGGCGTCGATCACTTCCAGTGACTCATCCAGCAACTGCTCACGATAGGCAACGTACATATCACCTTCCATCAGCATATAACGCGACTCGCCCACAGACACGTAGACAGAATCTTCGATTGTAATGTTGCTGGTTGTTGCGTGCCACATCGATTCGCCCACAGACACGTCATCGACCGCGACATTGCGACTGCAAACAGAGATCTCCAGATCTCCGGTCAAGTGCGTACTGGGCAGTGTCTTATTGATCATCACGATATTGACCTTGCCATTTGTCGCTGCCGTGCAGGAAATCTGGAACCGGTCATTCGCTTTATATGCAGTCGACGTGATTGATGCGAATGTCAACTTCACACCGTATGCATCAATCGCAGTTGCCTCACCGGCAATGAATGTGACTGTCGCCTGATACGTTGCGCCTGCCAACGCAATCACACGGGCAGTCAGTGGGCACCCCCCCGAGCCGGCACTGGACGACCCTGTGCCACCGTTCACATTGACAACTTCCAACAGATATGTGATGTCGTTTGATCCGGTGAACGCAGACCCGGTCGTTGCGGGGGCATTGCCAGTACCTGTATTTTCCGTGCTATATTTATCTGCAGACACTGTCGCAGCTTTTCGCTGCGCTTGCACATCAACGACGGTAGCCGTTACGGTATCACTGCCGGTTTTTGCAATGTACAGCGTGTCGCCTTCCCGCACGTCATATCCACCGAGTTCCGGAGCACGTGTAACACCGTTTTCCGTTTGAACTGCCTGCTCGAACGTCAGTTTGTTAGACGCATCCTCAGTGCTGGATGCTGTCAACGGTGTCTTATTTACCCTCAACAGCGCATTCGACACATACAGCGTCGCGCTGTCCACGTCGATCAGCGAATTCCCTGCGTTTGCAGGCCACGGAATATTCTTCAATTCATTGTTGGTTACATCGTATGTCCCGATCGAACCATCCGCATACCCGTCACCGACGCCGTGCACCGCGTAACGCGGCGCAATCAGCACTGGACTCAATGCACGGCGATCAGCAATTGTACCGATGGGTCCGTACGTCTGGGTGATTCTTGTTCTTGGCCGAGCATTTGAAGCCATGTTACCACCTTTGTTTCATTGTTTAACACTTAAACAGGAGTGTTGATAATACTTACCTGCCTTAATATATCTTGTATGCCTGTCGTTTTCCAAATAGGAATCGGGAGCTGTAACCCGATTGACACCTTGCCGATGTAAAAGTTTGGATGCTGAATATGATCATGTGTAATTGAAGAAAACTGGATGCCCTGAACAAACGCGCCCTCAGATCTCAGCTCCTGTATCAGCGCGGATGTGTAATAACACACTTCATATCCCAATTCATTCGTCAACGCATCCGCATACGTCGAAATCGTAACAGAACACGCGGTGCTCATAAACGATCCGTGTACTTGGCTATTCGGATGAAACGGTTTAAACAACAGCGTTTCACGGTTAAATGCGACAATCGGATTCGCGGATTCGGTCGGAAGCGCCGTTGTTGCATCCTGAAAGACGATCTCGCGGGATTCTGGCAGCAATTCGTTCGTCAGATTGGGATTAATAAAATCCCTCCGACTCAAATGCGTTTGAATCGCGGAGACCAGTACACAATATCCGTGCATCGGATCGCAGTTAGTCGTCGCAGTCATCTGTCATGTCTCCAATCTGCTGCCGAATATACTGAATCAACGGACGGTACCGAGGCTCTTCCGGTGCCAGTTGTTTTGTTGTCAGTGTATACGCTGCCGGTGCGTTCGCAATCGACGCCGCGACAGTTTGATCTACAACATCGTAAATCTCGTTGCCGACTACAATCAGATCGTATTCGCGCAACCGTCCGTCGAACACAGTACGAAACGCATTGAACACGATATTTCGCTGAATCTCCTGCGGCGCTTCTTTTTTATCATCCTTTGGAGGCACCAGCAGCATTCGTTCTCTGCGCGGCCACAGATAATAGCCGTCCTTAATTCCCGTACCAAAACAAATCGGGCAGGCCGGATTCAAAGCAGTGCCGCCACCCCCGCTGCAAATACCGTTCCCACACAACGGACAGCTCTCGCCAGCTTTACGCCGCATCAGAATGTATACCAATGGCGCTCCATACGGATGCGCCCGCATCAGGATTTCTTCCCGACGCTTAACCTCTTTAATCAGAATTCGCGCCTGTCTTCCCAATCCCAGCGGTTGCACCATCGGACTTTCGTCTTGTTCTCCGTCTGTGCATGTGGCAATCACTTTATACGCAGTTGTAAGTCCGTCATTGTACCGCTTAATCATGACCTGGTCTGTCGTGACGCCCAGTTTTACAGGAGTCCACTCCTTTCCAGTCGTTGTTCCGTACACATCAAACCGCATCGGTATATAACCGTCACGAAGACCCCAAAATACAAGGTCTCCGTTCAATACCTCTCGGCAGTTGATGAACTGAAACAACTCGTGTCTCATCGTTTTACACCGACCTCCAGGTCCAGGAATCCTTCCGGATACAGGCCCAGAGCGTCCATAGACGCTTTCGGTCCTTTAATCGCAAACGAAATCGGTTTTTGAAAATGATTTCGAACATCCGGGTTCGACAAATCATACGAGTGCTTCACCTGCGTCGGGATCTCTGTCCCGTTGCGGAACGATCGTTCCCCTTTGCGCGTACCTGCGATTTTACGCAGTACATTGTTTCCCGCACCTGTCATAAAGTCTTCTCCCTATACGTAGTAATTCGATCCTTGGAATCCACGCAAATTTTCTTCGTTTTTCATTTGAGACATTCCATCAATCCATTGCCGTTGATAAACAGCGATCAATTGCTTAACTGCATCGGCACGTCTCTCTAAGTCTACAGTAACACCACCCGACTGATATGTCATACGATTCCGCTCCAAAAAAGTCCAGAGCGACTGCATCAGCATAAAAATCGTACCACACCGCAACACTTCCGGATACGGAAATGACGCGCCGGTGTAATTATTCAACACCGGACCACGATTGTTCCACTGCTGAATCGCGCGATTTACCGCTTCAATAATATCGCCGGTACCTATTTCAACGCTTTCCAGCAGCTTGTTGTCGTCTTCACAGATGTCAGCAAACTGCATACGAACAGAATCCAACGTCATATAGTGATCGGGTTTAGGATCTACCGCTTTATCGACACACAACCAGCCCTGATATACATTCACAGGCTGCTGCGCTTCATCCCGAAATACACAGTGCAACTGATAATAACCACGTGGCATGCAACTCGGAACTGACAATCCGACATCAACGCACGTAGAGTCTGGCGGAATGACAACAGGATCTGCCTTTAACCGCACAATGTGCAACGCAGGAAGATCTCGAATTGTCAAGATCATATCCACAGCTGAAATCTTCCGATGGGATGCAGAAGACGGCGAATCTTTCAGTTCAACTGTAAATTTGTTCAACATTCCGGATGTCAGGACAAGTCCCGGCATTCCCTGCCGCCACTTTACCGGACGTTCTAACGATTTAAACAGCGTGACTCGATCCATCTTCTGCCTCCACTCGGACTATTTCACCTGACGCCGACCGCGCTTCGGTTTATCTGCTCCGATTTCCACGACTTTCAGCGTATCCGGATGACCGGCCATCGCATCCAGCGGGCTGTCTGCGGACTTTTTGCTGCCGGCTACATTCACTGTCTTCATTTCGGTAACCGGAGTTTTTGTCTGCTCGAACATTCCAGCATATGCGCGATCTGTTGGATTTCCCATCGGCAGATCCTCCGGCGCTTGCACATTGCTGATTGTCACAGCCTCCGGCTTGGATTCTTGCGGTGCCGCATTCTTGTTCTCGTCTGCAGACGGGATAGTACCGACCTCGCTGAATGACTCATTTTGTACAGTCGGAATCGCCGCTTCCTTTTTCTGAACATCTGGAATCAGCTGCGCAGGTTTGGCTGGAGCCAGCGGAACAACTTTCTGTGCACCCTTGATTTTATTCCGGGCACTCATCGACAGCACGAGAGGAGACCGATCCGCCTCTTTCACGGTAAAGCGGTCGTCGCATTCATACGAAATCGAGATCCGACCATTCAACGCATCCACAACCAGCAATTCCGACTCCACGTTGTTTTCCATCCGGGTAAACAGATCACCACTGCATACATATTTGGATCCGGTTGTTCCGGCAGGTCCCAGAAAAATCTGAATGCAGCTGAACCGATAATTGACAGCGCGCTCCGTGCAGTTTTCAACAACGGTTTTAATTGGGGAAATCATAGCTTATCCTTTCTATTTGTGAGAAGGCAGGTAAACAGGCAATCCACCCGTTTACCTGCCTTCATAACAGTGTCAGTTCGTATTACGCGCTGGCACTGGAGGTCTCTTCCTCTTCATCGTCTTCATCCAGCCAGTTGTCCTGCGAACTGCCCTTGAAGTCGGCGCGGAAGACGGCTGCCGCATTCGGGATCGACATACCGATGGTTTCATGCGCATGCATTTCAATCCAGGTATCATCGATGGTATTGGTGAAGATCGAGGCTTCGCCGTAGGTGACGAAATCACCGCAATACTGCGGTTCCGCGAAGATGTACATCGCCTTCATCGGGATCAGACCACGGTCCAGCGCAGTCTTCCAGCTGATGCCGGCGAGACTTTCCTCAAGTGCACCAATCCGCCCGAACAGAGTCGGCTCGGTGAAAGTACGACCCTGGGTATCGGCACGGAATGTAGCGATCAGGTCAAACCAGAACGACCGGTGAACCAGCGCCTGCGACGGGTTCAGGTTGTTGGTTCCGAGCACCATACCCTTCACAGCATACTGCACACTCTGCGTGGTGACAGATGCACCAACGTTGATGTACTGACGGCAACCGATTTCCGGATTGACCACGCCCTTTTCACCCACTGCATAATTGCAGAGGCCGACACCCATCTGGTCTTCTTGAGCCAGGATGTCCTGCAGCATCAGGTCGTGGAACACATCCACGAGCGATCCACGGAAGGACACGAGGTAGATTTTGTCCGCCCGATACTTCGGGGTCCAAATCCGCTGCATGAAGATCCGGTAACGCGGTGCGTCCATCTCTTCCGCGAAGGTGCCGGTATCGTAGTTGACGCTGATCGCGCCGGCCGATTTCGGGACCATCTGACGAATGATGAACGGTGCGTTGGTGTCGACAGCCACGTCGAAATCCGCATCAGTCACCGGGGTGGGCGGCATGATCTTGCGGAAGATACCGTCCTGCCGTTGGTAGGTGCGCAGCCACTCGGAGAGGCGATCGCTGGCTTTTTTCTGAATCGAAACGTCAGCATCAAACAGCTGATCGATGATCTCCTGATTCTCAGCGCGTTGCGCTGCGGCGGAAAGTCTTGTATTTTCCATCGTTATTGTTCCTCACGTTTTGTGAATTAGGCTTCCTGGGCGGGCAGCCAGTAGCAGGTGAACGACAGAGCGGGAAGACCTTCTTTGTTCAGATCCACCGGGGCATCGACGGAACCGACAATGACGTTCTCGTACGGCTTGTTGTTCTTCTTGGTGACCGC